>Ga0209278_1000107_pt1 | contig 125322 bp, 111 predicted proteins | sample JI81BgreenDNA_FD_187504 | JGI IMG/M metagenome (GOLD analysis project Ga0209278, IMG submission 187504) | Wastewater effluent complex algal communities from Wisconsin, to seasonally profile nutrient transformation and Carbon sequestration -... | ecosystem: Engineered > WWTP > Effluent > Algae... | reverse complement strand
CCCGCAGCCGGTGACCGAACTCGAATACACCAGCGTCTTTGAGTTGCTGGCCGCTGTGTTGTTGTCGGCGCAGGCCACCGATGCGGGGGTGAACAAGGCCACACGGCGGCTGTTTCCGGTGGCACACACGCCGCAGCAGATCCTCGACCTGGGGCTGCCGGGGCTGGAGTCTTACATCAAGACCATCGGCCTGTACCGCAGCAAGGCCCGGCACCTGATGGAGACCTGCCGCATCCTGGTCGAACGCCACGGCGGGCAGGTACCCCGCACCCGCGAGGCGCTGCAAGCCTTGCCCGGCGTGGGCCGCAAAACCGCCCATGTGGTGCTCAACGTGGCCTTCGGTCAGCCCACCATGGCGGTGGACACCCACATCTTCCGCGTCAGCAACCGCACCGGCCTGGCCCCCGGCAAGACGCCGCTGGCGGTGGAGCAGGCGCTGCTCAAGCGCATTCCGGCCCCCTATTTGGTCGACGCGCACCACTGGTTGATTCTGCACGGGCGTTATGTGTGCCAGGCGCGCAAGCCGCTGTGCCACCAGTGCGCCGTGGCCGCCGTGTGCGACTTCAAGCCCAAGACCCGCGCCTGAGTGGGCAGCGCCTGGGTCGCTGTGACGCTACACGTCCAGCACCAGCCAGCCGCCCGGCTCGGGCGCCTCGCGCGGCCACTGGCTGGCCTGGCGGATGGCAGCCCGGCCATGCGCCGCCACATACTGCACCGCCCGGATGACGCCGGCATGCGTCACCCACACCGCCTCACCTGCTGCGCGCTGGCTCTCCAGCGCGTCGGCCACCCGCTCGATGACCTGCTGCGCGCTCTCCACCCCGCCGAAGCGGTGGTGGGCAAAGTCGGCCATCCAGTCGTCGAAGGCGCGGCGCGGGATCGCGTCCCAGGGCTGCAGCTCCCAGCACCCAAAGTGCATTTCATTGAGCCGGGCATCGACCAACGGTGCCGACAGATCGGGCCGCAGCGCCCGCAGCGCGTGCGCCAGCTGCCGGGCCCGACACAGTGCCGAGACGCGCAGCGGCACCTGCCGGGGCAGCACAGGTGCCACCGCCAGCGCAGCGGCCTGGGTGTGCTGTGCGTCGGCGGCCACCTCGCTGGCGCCGTAGCACAGGCCCGGATCGAGCGACACCCGCGCGTGTCGCAGCAGCCAAAGCTTCACAGCGCCAGGGCCAGGCCCAGGTAAAAGGCCAGCTCGCTGACTTGCTGGGTGGCGCCCAAACCATCGCCGGTAAAGCCCTGCAAGCGGCGCTGCAACAGACGCCATACCGCGGCCATGCCCAGCAGTGCGCCGAGCACCGCCAGCGCCCAGGGCAGACCGGGCGATGCCCAGGCGGCCAGCGCCAGGGCGGGCAGCCACCACAGCAGGGCAATCACCAGGCCGCGCGTGCCGATGCTGTCGGCCAGGGGCTTGCTTTTGGAGGCGGACAGGTCGCCCACATGCGGCAAGCTGCGAATGACGAACAGCGGCATCAGGCGCGAGCTGACATGGGCCGCGAACAGCGCCCAGGCGGCCGCCGCCGCGCCACCAGCCTGCGCCAGCAGGGCCAGCAACAGCACCTTGGTCAGCAAGGCCAGCACCAGCGCAGCGGCGCCATAGCTGCCAATGCGCGAGTCCTTCATGATCTCCAGCGCGCGCTCGCGGCTGACCATGCCGCCCAGGCCATCGGCCGTGTCGGCCAGGCCGTCCTCGTGGAAGGCGCCGGTGAGCCAGACGCTGAACACCGTGGCCAGCACCGCCGCCACTGCGGCCGCTGCAGGCTGCGCCGGCAAGGCCTGCAGCAGCCCCCACAGCACCAGCGCCGACAGCCCGCCCACCACCCAGCCCACAGCGGGAAAATGCGCCGCGCTGGCCCGCAACAGGGCGGGAGAAAAACCGACCCAATCGGCCAGCCGCCCGGTGACCGGGATGCGGGTGAAGAACTGGAGGGCGATGAGCAACTCGCGCACCAGCCCGCCGCGCTGCGGGGCGTCGCCCGTCGGCGCGGCCCGCGCGGGCGCGGCCTGTGGCCCGGCGCCGCCGCTCACAGCGCTGCGCTGGTGGGGGTCCACTCGATCGTCTGCCATCCGCTCAAGCCTGTGTTGAGGTCACCCGCGGGGCGGCGTCCTGCCGCGCGACGCCCGCCGTGTCAAAGCTGGCCATCTCGCGCAACAGGGCACAGGCGCTTTGCAGCAGCGGCCAGGCCAGCGCAGCGCCCGAGCCTTCGCCCAACCGAAGGCCCAGGTCGAGCAAGGGTTCGGCCTTCAGGTGCGCCAGCATCAGCGCGTGGCCGCGCTCGCCTGAGCGGTGGGCAAACACGCAACGCTGCAACACGGCGGGCTGCAACGCGCTGGCCACCAGCACCGCCGAGCTGGCAATGAAACCGTCCACCACCACCACCCGCCGCTCGGCCGCAGCCTGCAGCACCGCGCCCACCATGGTGGCGATTTCAAAGCCGCCGAAGGCGGCCAGCGCATCCAGCGGTGCCCGGGCCTGGGCATGGCGCAACAAGACCTGGCGCAAGATGCCGACCTTTCGCTGCACCGCCGCAGCGTCCAGCCCGGTACCGGCGCCGGTGCAATCGGCCACCTCCAGCCCGGTCAGGCGACTCATCAACAAGGCAGCGGCCGAGGTATTGCCAATGCCCATTTCGCCCAACAACAGCGCATTGCCTGGCAGTGCCTGCACCAGCGCGGTGCCATGGGCGAGCGCGATGGCGCACTGCGCCGGGGTCATGGCCGGGCCTGCCAGCGCATCGGCCGTGCCCGGTGCCACCTTGCGCACCAGCAGCCCGGTGCGCGGCGCAAAGTCGTGGCGCACGCCGCAGTCCACCACCGTCAGCCCGATCCCGTGCTGCCGCGCCAGCACACTCACGGCCGCACCGCCGGCCAGAAAGTTTTCCACCATCTGCCAGGTGACATCGCTCGGGTAGGCCGACACCCCCCGCGCCGCCAGGCCGTGGTCACCCGCAAACACCACCAGCTGGGGCTCGCGCAACACCGGCGCCTCGCTGCCGAGGATCAGGCCTAGCCGCAACGCCAGGCGCTCGATCTGCCCGAGCGAGCCGATCGGTTTGGTCTTGTTGTCCAGCACATGCTGCAGTCGCGCAGCCAGGGCCGGTTGCTCGATGTCTTCAAGGGTGGGCAGGTTCAGGGGCATGGTGTCACTGGGTGTGAAGGGAGTCGCGACGTGGTCAGGCGATCAAACAGCGGTCATGGCCCGGTCACCGGGCGCGGCAGCACCACCCACTGGCCCTGCAATTGGTGCACCGCGATGCGCTGGTCGAACACCGCTTCGAGGGCGCGGTGGGTGGCGGCGTCGGCACAGGCGCCCTGGTGGGTCACGCGGCCGGCGGCCATCACCACCAGTTCGTCGGCATGCAGAGCCATGGCGATTTCGTGCAGCACGCTGACCACCGTCTTGCCCTCGCGCACCAGGGCCTGCACCAGGTCCAGCCAATCGGCCTGGTGCGGGGGGTCGAGGTTGGCCAGCGGTTCGTCCATGAGCAGCACCTGCGCCTGCACCGCCAGCGCGCGGGCCAGCAGCACCCGCTGGCGCTCGCCGCCCGAGAGCTGGCCCAGCGATCGGGTGCGCCAGTCCCAGGTGTGGGTGGCGCGCAGGGCGTGTTCCACAGCGGCGCGGTCGGCGGCACTGGGCGCGCTGAGCCAGGCCTGGTGCGGCAGGCGGCCGAGCATGGCAACGTCCCACACCGTCAGGTCGTCGGCGCTCGCTTCGTTCTGCCCCAGCCAGGCCAGTTGCCGGGCACGCTGGCGGCTGGGCCAGCCAGCCAGTGGGCGGCCGAGCAGCGCCACGCGGCCGTCGTGGGGCAGCAGACCGGCCAGCACTTTGAGCAGGGTGGATTTGCCAGCGCCGTTGGGGCCCACAACGCAGGTCCAGCAACCGCCCGGCAGCGCCAGGGTGATGTCGTGCAAGACGGGGGTGCCGCCCAGGCGGGCACAGACGCCCTGCGCGGCCAGCGCCACGGCACGGCCGGTGGTGCCAGCGGCACCCGTGGCGGTGAGGAGCGCACTCACCGCTGGCCCCCCGACGATGCGCGGGTGCTGCGCTGCATGAGCCCGAGCAGGTAGCCGCCCCCCAACACGGCGGTCAACACACCCACCGGCAGCTCCTGCGGCGCGACCAGACCGCGCGCCAGGGCATCGGCGGCCATCAACAGTGCACCGCCCATGGCGCTGGCCAGCAGCATGAGGTGGCGGCTGGTGGTTTTGACCAGCGAGCGCACCAAATGGGGCGCGGCCAGGCCGACGAAGGCGATCAGCCCGGTTTGCGCCACGGCGGTGCCGGTGGCCAGGGCCAGAACCGCCACCAGCGCCGCGCGCATCGGGCCCAGCGGCAGCCCCAGGCTGCGGGCGGTGGCCTCGCCCAGGCTCAGCCCGTCGAGCACGCGCGCCAGCAGCCAGGCCGCCAGCGCGCACAGCAGCCAGACAGCCGCCATCAGCCCCGCGGCCGGCCAACCGACAAAACTGGTGGAGCCGAGCATGAAAGACTGCATGACCTGCAGCGACTCGGGCGAGAACAGCAGCACCAGATGGGTCAGGGCACCCAGCACCACCCCTACCACCACCCCGGCCAGCAGCAGGCGCAGCGTGTGCTGCACCCCGCGCGAGAGCAGCAGTGTGAGCAGCACCGCCAGCACCGCGCCCACAAAAGCCGCGCCGGTGAGCCCCAGGCGCCACCCCAGGCTGCTGGCCAGCCCGCCGCCGAGCCAGCCCACCCCGCCACCCATGGCCGCCAGCGCCAGCGCCACACCGAGCGAGGCCCCCGAGGCGCTGCCGAGCAGGAAAGGGTCGGCCAGCGGGTTGCGGAACAGGCCTTGCGCCAGCGCTCCGGCCAGGCCCAGCAGGGCGCCTGCGGTCCAGGCGCCCAGGGTGCGCGGCAGCCGTATGTCCCAGACGATCTGTTGCGCCATGGCGGTCGCCGCCGGGTCGGCGCCGGCCTGCCACAGCGGGCCCAGCAGGTTTTCGAAACCGGCACTGCCCACGCTGATGCCGAGCACCCCCAGGCCCAGTGCGGCCAGCAGCAAGGCGACCAACAGTCCGCCGGCGCGCCGGGCGTTCATGGGCACACCCGCGCTGTGCGCCGGTTCACGGACGCGCTCCCGCAGCGGGCTGCGCGCCGGGCGCCTTGTCGGCCAGGCAGCGGGCCATCAGGCGGGCGCCTTCGGCCATGCGCGGACCGGGGCGCACCAGCGCGTCGGCGTCGGCCGCCGGGAACACGCACCAGTGCTGGCCGCGCAGGGCGCGCAGGCGGTGCCAGCCGGGGCGCTGCAGCAGGCTGTCCAGGCCGCGCTCACCGACCATGATCAGGTCGGGATCGGCGCGCACGATGTATTCGGGGTTGAGTGCGGGGAACGGGCCCAGGGCAGCGGGCACGATGTTGCGCACACCCAGCCGGGTCAGGGTCTGGCCGATGAAAGACGACTCGCTGGCCGCGTACGGCCCGGGGTCGACTTCGACATACACCCGGGTGCCGCGCACGCCCGGGGGCAGCGACTGCGCCGCCGCCATCACCGCCGCGTCGATGGTGCGCCAGACGCGCTGCGCGTCGGGCACCTCCAGCAACTGGCCCAGGGTCAGCACCACGCGCTGCACGTCGGCATGGGTTTTGGGCTCCAGCGCCACCACCTTGAGCCCGAGTGCACGCAGGCGCTGCCCCACGCGCGAGGAACTGGCCATGAGCACCACATCGGGCCGCAGGGCCACGATTTGTTCAATGTTCGGGTCCAAGCCGCCACCGACACGCGGCAGGCTCTGCAACGGGGCGGGCCAGTCGGTGTAGCGGTCGACCCCCACCAGCCGGTGGCACTGACCGAGCGCGCACACCGTCTCGGCCAGCGAGGGCAGCAGGCTGACGATGCGCTGCGGCGCATGGTCCAGGCGCACCACGGTGCCCTGGTCGTCGGTGATCTGCAGCGCCGCCCGCGCCGGCAGCGAGAGCAAGGCCACGCCGGCAGCGAGCGCCGCCAGCCCGCCGCAGAACACCCGCCGCCACCTGCGCGCCGTCGTCATGCTGCGTCCTCGGGGCTCGGGGGCGGCCCGATGTCCTTGCCCGCGGGTGCCACCTGCAGCATCCATTGCCGGACGATGCGGTGCATCTGCTCGACACCATCGGTCAGTGCCGCCGGTCCCGGCTGCAGGATGTCGGCCGACTTGATCTCGAACAACTGCCCGTTTTGAACGGCTGGCACGGCTTGCCACCCCGGTCGCGCGGCCACCTTTTCCGGGCGAAACTTCTTGCCACACCAGGAGCCCATGATGATGTCGGGTGCGCGGCGCACGATCTCCGCCCCATCGGCAATGATGCGGTCTTTGCCCAGCGGCTGCACCGCCAGCTCGGGGAACACGTCGTCACCGCCCGCGATACCCAGCAGCTGCGACACCCAGCGGATGGCGCTGATGTGCGGCTCGTCCCACTCCTCAAAAAACACCCGCGGCCGGCGCCGGCCGGTGGCTTCCAGCGCGGCCACCTCGGCACGCATGGCGTCCAGCCGCTGGCGCATGGCCGCGATGCGCTCCAGCGCCTCGTCGGCGCAGCCCACCACAGCCGCCACCTGAAAGAGCATGGAGAAAATCTCCTCCACACTGCGTTGGTTGAACACCGTCACCGGCACCCCGGCGCGGATCAGCGCAGCGGCAATATCGGCCTGCAAATCGGAAAAGCCGAACACGCAGTCGGGCTTGAGCGCCAGGATCTTGTCCATCTTGGCACTGAGAAAGGCGCTGACCTTGGGCTTTTCCTCGCGCGCCCGGCGGGGCCGCACGGTGTAGCCGCTGATGCCCACAATGCGCGCCTCCTGCCCGAGCAGATACAGCCATTCGGTCGTCTCTTCCGTGAGGCAGACGATGCGTTGGGGGCCCAGCGGCATGGTGCAAGACTCCGGTCAAAAACCCGGCCGCCACACCAGGCCCACCTGGAAGCTGCGGGGGGGCTGGTGGTAGCCATACACCGTCTGGTAGGCACGGTCGGTGACGTTTTCGATGCGGGCACGCAGTTCCAGATCACGGCGCAGCGGATAAGACACCGCCAGGTCGAGCACGCTGTAGGCTGCCAATGTGGTGTTCACCGTGGCGAAAGTGCTGGCGTCGGTGTAACGGTCGCTGCGGCGTCCGTGGTGGCGCAGGTCGGCATCCACCCGCCACCGCCCCCACGGCTGCGACACGCCGACCGACCAGGAGGTCTTGGCGCGGCGCAGCAAAGTCTCGCCGGTGAGGTCGTTCTTCGGGTCCTGCAGCGTCAGGCTGGCGCGCAGCCGGGTCTGGCGCACCAAGCCCTGGTACGACAGTTCCAGGCCCTGGTTGCGGGTACGCCCGATGTTCTGGAAACGGTAGAGCGCGGTGTCGTAATCGAGCTGGTTGCTCACCCGGGTGTCAAACCAGGTCATGCGCAGCAGGTGCGCGGCCTGCTGGAACTGCACGCCCAGTTCGTGGCTGCGCGCCTGCTCGGAAGCGAGGTTCGGGTTGCCGTACGACGGCGCGTACAAATAGCCCAGCGGCGGTGCATTGAAAGCGGTGGACGTGCTGGCAATCAGTTTGACACGGTCGCTCAGCGGCCAGCTGTAGCCCAGGTAGCCGGTGCTTTTGGCCAAATCGCCCACCCGGTCGTGCCGCAGGTTCAGCTGCACGGCGCCCGGACCCACTGCGCCTTCGACGCCGGCGAACACGGCGGTGGTCTGGCGCCTGGCATCGTAGGCGGCGTAGACGTTCGAGCCGGTCTGTGCCCGCTGCCACTGCCGCTCCAGGCCTGCGGTCAACAGCCAGTCATCGCCCAAGGGCAGGTTGTTCGTCCAGTTCAGCACCGTGGCCTGCGTGCGGAAGTGGTCGTCGGAACCCCAGGCGCCGTTGTCGGATGTGAAACTGCGGTCACTCTGCTGGCTGAGCGTCAGGCGGCTGCGCCAGTCGCCCCAGGTGTTGTCGGTGAACAGGCTGGTCTGCTGCAGACGGGTGGTGGAATGCTGCACATCAACCGGCGCGCCAAAAGGGTTGTCGTAATCGGTGGCGCCGGTGGAGCGCATGAAGCGCATGCCCACCCGGTGGCGATCGGCCAGGCGATGCACCACGCTCACGTTGGCCGAGGTGTTCTGATAGCCATCGTCATCGGGGTTGGCACCGGGCTGCTGCCCGGGATTGACCGCCGAAAAACCGCCAGTGAGGTGGCGCGAAATGCCGGCACTGATATCGGTGTCGCCGATGCGGTGCGACGACTGGGCCGACCAGCGGACCGTGTCACGGGAACCGACGTCGAGCCCCAGCCGGGTCGACGGGCGTTGACCGCCGTCACGGGTAAAAATCTGAATCACCCCGCCAATGGCGCCCGACCCGTAGATGGCCGACACATTGCCGCGCACGATTTCCACCCGCTCCACGTTGTCCAGCATCACATGCTCGAGGCTGATGGCGCCCGTGGCATCCTGTTTGTTCAACGGCACGCCGTCGATGAGCACCAGGGTCTGCAACGACGGGGCGCCGCGCATGAAGACGCTGGAGACCGTGCCTGTGCCGCCGTTTTGCGTCTGCTGCAGGCCGGCCTCGCGCTGCAACAGGCTGACCAGGTCACTGGCCTGTGAGCGCTCGATGTCTTCACGGCTGATCAGCGTGGTGTGCGGCACGGCGGCGCTGAGCAGCTGGGTGTTGCGGGTGGCCGTGACCACGGTCTCTTGCAAAGAGGAAACCGGCTGGCTTGAAGAGCGGTTGTCGGACGGGGATTGGGCCTGGGCAGGCCATGCGGCGGCGCAGGCCAGGGGCAGCACGGCCAGCCGTGCTCGGGTAACGCGGAAAGTCATGAAAAGCAGGATCACAAGGCAAGCCCTCGCCGTCTTCCCCGACAGCGCATGGGCGGCACGGCAGTGCGCTCGCGCGCACCGCCACCGTGTTGGCCGGTATCCGGGCTGGCAGATCGACCGTCATCACCTTCCCAGTTGGCCAGAGCCTTCCAGTGGTTGCGAGATGACAGCAGAGGCGCCCGGCATGATCCAGGCGCCTCGTCTGCTTACCGTTGCGGGGGCAGCGCAGGTTAGGTCGGTCCGGGTGCGAACCTTCCCTCCTGCTTCCCGTTGAACTGCGGTGTGTGAACCACGCCGCGAGCACCAACGCCGCGCATTTTAAAGCCGCCGCCTTGCCGCATCCCTACAATGCGGGCTGACTACTCTCACCTCCATGGCCGACGAAAACCCCTTCGACCCGATTGCCGAACGCGTGGAACGGCTGCTCTTGCGCCATGAGGAGCTGCAACGCACCCACCTGCTGCTGCAACAACAGGTGCAAACGCTGCAGGCCGAGCGCGACTCCCTGCGTTCACGTCTGCAGGCAGCGCGCGCCCGCATCGACGCCCTGCTCGACCGTTTGCCGGCGAGCAACCCCAACCCCGCCCAGCCGCAGGACGGCACACCATGAACCGGCCCGCCAGCAAACAGATGGAAGTGCAAATCATGGGGCAGAGCTACCTGCTGGCCTGTCCCGAAGGCGGCGAGCACTCGCTGCTCAAAGCGGTCGAGCGCGTGGACGCCGCCATGTGCCGCATCCGCGACGCAGGCAAGGTTCGGGCACGCGACCGCATCGCGGTGCTCGCCTCGCTCAATCTGGCGTTTGAGCTGGAGCAAAAAGACCAGCACCATCTGCAACGGCAAGCCAGTGCCGCCGATGCCGTGGTGCAGGCCGCGTCCCCAGTGCCGGACGCCCACACCAAGGCTCGCATGGACGACCTGATCCGTCGACTGGACCAGGCACTGGGCAGCGACGGCCAGCTACTTTGACGCCCGCGCCCTGACGTTCGCCCCAACGTTTGCCCCAAACGGGGCCTACAATGCCTCCCGTCTGCGGTGTGCGTCGGGCTTTATATTTCCTTGAACCAATGCTCTTTGAGCCCGGGCTTGGTACATTGCGTGGCGGGCGTGAGCGTCTCGCGTCAGACGAACCCGAAGCCCCGCTGCCCTCGCCCACCTGAACCCCCGGTTCAGGATGACGGCCCGGCGACATTCGCAGACACCCCGATTGAAACCCTCTGCGCCGCTTCTCGGCCCTCCTCTTCCCGGCTGGGGGGCCGACATGGCCTGTGGGCCGGCACCGCCAGTGCAGCGGTCATCACCGACCAACTCCCCCTCTTACTGCCATGGGTCTTGAACCTCTCCTGATCATTGAACTGGCCGCTTTGGGTCTTTGCACGGGCTTCCTGGCGGGACTGTTGGGCATCGGTGGAGGCATGGTCATGGTGCCCTTCATCACCGCCATCCTGACCCACCGGGGCATCGCACCGGACCTGGCGGTCAAGGCAGCGATTGCCACCTCCATGGCCACCATCATCTTCACCTCCATCTCCAGCGTGCGGGCGCACCACCGGCGCGGCGCTGTTCGCTGGGACATTGCCCGCCAGTTGGCGCCGGGCATTGTGCTGGGCGCGGCGCTGGCCAGCCTGGGCGTTTTTGCGGCGCTCAAGGGCGCCTGGCTGGCCCTGCTGTTCGCCGGTTTTGTGGGCTTTTCCGCCACCCAGATGTTGCTGGACAAAAAACCCCAGGCCAGCCGGACGCTGCCGGGTACTGCCGGCCAGGTGGGCGCGGGTGGCGTCATCGGTTTTCTCTCGGGGCTGGTGGGCGCAGGCGGCGGTTTCGTCAGCGTACCGTTCATGACCTGGTGCAATGTGCCCATCCACAACGCGGTGGCCACCAGCGCAGCTTTGGGCTTTCCCATCGCCCTGGCCAATGGCATTGGCTACATGGTGGCCGGTCAGGGTGTGCAGGGCCTGCCACCCGGCTCGTTGGGCTATGTGTACCTGCCCGCGCTGGCGGTGATCGCGGTGGCCAGCGTGCTGATGGCGCCGGTCGGCGTCCGCGCCGCTCATGCACTGCCGGTCAAGTCGCTCAAGCGGGTGTTCGCCGGCATCCTGTACGTGCTGGCCGCCTACATGCTCTACAAGGGGATCAGCAGTTTGTGAGGCGACGGTGGCCTGCGGGTGATGAACCCTTCAGGCGCAACACCAGCCGCCACCTGAGGCTCAGACCAGGGCCCGGTTGGCCACCACCATGCCGTCTTCGTCGGCGTAGAGCCAGTCGCCAGGGTGCACCCACACGCCCTGGATTTGCACCGGCAGGTCTCGAAGCCCATCAACCCGGCGCTCGGTGGGCAGCGGGATGGCCGCCAGCGCACGGATGCCCGTCTCGCAGACCCGCAGTTCGGCCACGTCGCGCACACAGCCGTCGATCACCACACCGGCCCAGCCGTTGCGGGCGGCGGCGGCGGCCAGGTTGCCACCCAGCAGCGCCCGGCGCAGCGAAGCGCCCCCATCGACCACCAGCACCCGCCCCTGCCCGGGGCTCTCCACCGCCTGCTTGACCGGTGTGTTGTCCTCGAAACACTGCACCGTGACCACCGGACCGCTGAAACGCCGGTGCGCACCAAAACAGCGAAAAACCGGGGGCAACACACGCACGGCACCGCTGCGGTCGCCCTTGTGGGCATCGCAGAGGTCACAGGTGGTCCATGGGGTGGTGTGAGACATGGCAAAGCATTCCTGAACGTTGTAACAAGGGGTGATCAACCGCCTGGCGCGTCACCGGCCAGTGGGGCGGCACGAGCATGCGCACCTGCTCTGACAGGGCGCTTGCGTCGACGACACAGCTGACTGTTGTTTTCCCGGCCCAACCGACCGTTTTCCCCTGTGAAAACCAGCAAAAAACCCGGCTTCACACCTTGGAACGTGCCTTCAAGTCCATTAGCATGAGGGGGCTTGTGAAAAAACCCACTTTTCACCAGTCGATGTTCCACTTCAAGAAGGAAACCCCTCATCATGGCAACTGCAAAGAAAGCCCCTGCAAAGAAGGCGGCTCCCGCGAAGAAGGCCGCTGCACCGGCCAAAAAAGCGGTCGTACCCGCCAAGAAAGCCGCTGCACCCGCCAAGAAGGCCGCTGCACCGGCGAAGAAGGCCGCTGCACCCGCCAAGAAGGCCGCGCCGGCCAAGAAGCGCACACCCAACGCTGCCTTCATGAAGGCCATGACGCCCAGCGCAGCCCTGGCAGCCATCGTGGGCCCCAACCCCATGCCGCGCACCGAGGTGATCAAACAGGTCTGGGCTTACATCAAAAAGCACAAACTGCAGGACGAGGTCAACAAGCGCATGATCAATGCAGACGCCAAGCTCAAGGAAATTTTCAAGAAGGCGCAGGCATCGATGTTCGAGATGACCAAGATGATCAACGATCACCTGAAGTGATCGGATGCACGGGGGCGTTGACAGAGCCCCGCACAAAAAAGCCGGCACCAGCCGGCTTTTTTGTGCCCGGTCGCGGGCGCTTTCTGTGCCGCCGGCGCCACGGCGAGGTGCGACTCAGCGGGCCTGGGTTCGACGGCCCACGCCCACGGCCGCATAGACCGACACCAGCAACACCAGGGCGCCGCCTGCCAGCGTCGCGGCATACCAGCCGCGGTCCATCAGCGCACCAAAGATGAGCGGCGACACCGCAAAGCCGATGTCCAGCCCCGAATACACAGTGCCATAGACGCGGCCGGTTGCCCCCTTGGGTGTGGCCTTTTTGATCATCATGTCGCGGCTGGGCCCCCCCACACCGACGGCAAAACCGGTGGCTGCCAGCACGACCATGGTGCCGGTGCTGCCCAGCCAGCCGGTGGCACAGACCAGCAACAGCAGCGCGCCGACGGTCATGGCCAGGGCCACGATGCGATCGCTGCTCCAGCGACGGCCCAGGGCATGGACGGCGACGAAACCCCCGACGAGCATGCCCGCCGCGCCACAGAGCATGTAGGCGCTGATGGTCAGCGTGGCTGCCTCGACACTGACGCCATGCACCGCCTTGAGGATGGACGGCGCGAAGCTCTGCACCACTGCCAGCGTCATGGTCGAGAGCAGGAAGAAGGCAAAACACCACCAGACCACCGGCAGTTTGAGGAACGCCAGGTCGGAACCCTTGGGTGCATCGGCGTGGCGCACCACCACCTCGGTGCGCAGCTTGGCGCGTTGCCAGAACAGCACGGCCAGCACCGCCGCATACAGCAGCGCAGCGCCCTGGTAGGCGGTGCGCCAGTCGGCCAGGCTGGTGATGCCGACCAGGAAGGCCGGCGCCAGCGCCCAGCCCAGGTTGCCAGTGAGGCCGTGGGCACTGAAGGCATGGCCCAGCCGGGCCGCCGACACGCGCTGGTTGAGGATGGTGAAATCCGCCGGATGGAAGGGTGCGTTGCCCAGACCGGCCAGCGCAGCCACCAGCACCAGACCGGCATAACCGGTGGCCATGGATGCCGCCAGCGAGGCCAGCAGGAAACAGCTGATGGCGGCGAACAGCACCGGCCGCGCGCCGACGCGGTCGACCACAAAGCCGGCCATGGCCTGACCGGTGCCGGAGATGATGAAGAAGATGCTCACCAGCAGACCGACGTCGGAATAGCTCAGGCCGAAGTCGCGCATGAACACCGGGAACAGCGGCGCCAGCAGCAGGTGCGAGAAGTGCGAGGTGCCATGCGCCAGGCCCACCAGGCCGATGACGGCGGCATCCTGCCGCAGGGGGACGGAAGGCGCGTCCGGAGAGGGGTGCAAGGCGGCGGTGCTCATGACCGCGATGGTAGGGGCTGCGAGGCGCGCGCGCTGCGCCCAGGTGACTGCGCCGGGAGCCGGCCGGTGTGAGCACGGTCACACCGGCGTCATGGCAGGCCCATATCTTGCAAACATGGCGCTGAACACCCAACGGACCTGCTTGAAGAGACAGCACATGGCCACCCTCGAACGCATGGCGAAAACACCGAAGGCCTGGGAGGCTTTGTCCCGGCCCGACCTGATCGGGCGCCGTGCCCATGCGCTGCTGCTGATGGCCAACGGGCGGCGCAGCGAGCGCGAACTGGCCCAGCTGCTGGGTGAAAACATCGACGAACTGGCGCACGGGTTGCGCCAGCAGGGCTACCTGCAGACCACGTCGATCGTGGTCCTGGCCGACGACGACTGAGCAGCCACCTGGCTCAGAACAGCCGGCGCAGCAGGCCCATGAGGCGCTGCAGGCGGGGGCCGTAGGGCGGGTAAAACAGCTGCCCCTGGGCCCAGCGCGACTGCAAAAACACCGCCTTTTCGTGGGTGAAGCGGCGAAAGCCCGTTTCGCCGTGGTAGGCCCCCAGGCCGCTCTCGCCCACCCCGCCAAAGGGCAGGTGTTCGTGGGCGATGTGCATCAGGGTGTCGTTGACGGTGACACCGCCGCTGACGGTATTGGCCAGTACCCGGTCACGCGTGGCGGTGTCCTGGCCGAACCAGTACAGCGCCAGCGGCCGCGGCCGGGCGTTGATGAAGGCGATCGCCTCGTCAGCGCTGTCGCAGGGCAGCACCGGCAGCACCGGGCCGAAGATTTCTTCCTGCATCAGGCGCAGCGCCGGGTCGGGGTTGAACACCAACACGGGCGCCATCTGGCGCGGCCCACCGGCCGGTGGCGCATTGGCCAGCGCCACCACGCGGGCGCCTTGCGCGCGGGCTTCGTCCACCAAACCGTGCAGGCGCTGCAGGTGGCGTTCGGTCAGGATGGCCGCATAGTCCGGGTTGCCCGCCAGCGTGGGAAACAGCGTCTGCACCGCCGCACGCAGGGCCTGCTCGAAGGCGGGTTCACGCCCGCGCGGCAGCAGCACATAGTCGGGCGCGATGCAGGTCTGGCCGCCGTTGAGCAGCTTGCCGTGTGCAATTTTCAGCGCCACGGCGTCGATGTCGGCCGACGCGTCGACGATGCAGGGCGATTTGCCCCCCAGTTCCAGCGTGACCGGCGTGAGGTTGGGGGCCGCCGCTGCGGCCACCTGGCGACCCACAGCCGTGGAGCCGGTGAAAAACAGGTGGTCAAACGGCAGGCTGGCAAAGGCACGCGCCACATCCGGTCCGCCCTGCACCACCGCGCATTCGTCAGCGCTGAAACGGGCGTGGAGCAGTTCGGCCAGCAGGGCCGAGGTGCGCGGCGTCAGCTCGCTGGGCTTGATCATCACCCGGTTGCCCGCCGCCAGCGCCGCAGCGGCCGGGCCCAGGGTGAGCTGGATGGGGTAGTTCCAGGGCCCAATGATGCCGACCACCCCCAGCGGCTGGCGCTGGATGTAGGCCCGCGCCGGCTGCAGGTAGAGGGGGGTGGACACGCGCTGCGGTTTCATCCACTGGCGCAGCCGCTTGCGCAACTGGCCCAGCTCGGCGCGCAGCACGAAGAAGTCGGCCAGCTCGGTCAGCAGCGCCCCGCGCACGCCGAAGTCGGCCTGCACCGCCGCGGCCAGGGCAGGGCCTTGCTCGTCGATGAGGGCCTGCAGCCGGGCGAGCCGGTCCAGGCGCACCGCCAGGGGCACGTCGATTTGCGCGCGGCTGGCGCGTTGTTGTGCCTCGAACAGGGCGGACAGGGGAAGGTCGGGCGGGGTCTGTGTCATGGGCGGATGGTAAAACCGCGCACCCACCCGCGGTAGGGGCGCGGCTCCAGACCGCAAGTGCTGAAGGGGTCAGGTCATGGCCACCGGATCGCCGAACTCGAACACCCCGGGGTTGCGCACCGGGTCCACCCCCACCGGAATCACCGACTTGGGCGGATAACGCCCCTCCAGCAGCAGCCTGGAGAGCGGGTTCTCGATGCGCTGCTGGATCGCGCGCTTGAGCGGCCGCGCACCGAACACCGGGTCGAACCCGACCTTGGCCAGCTCGCCCAGCGCCGCCGGGGTCACGTCCAGCCGCAGGTCCATCTTCTGCAGGCGCGCCTGCAGGGCCTTGAGCTGGATGCCAGCGATCGATTCGATGTGCTTCGCGTCCAGGCCGTGGAACACCACCGTCTCGTCGATGCGGTTGAGGAACTCGGGTCGGAAATGGTTCTTGAGTTCCCCCCAGACCGCCTCCTTGACCTCGTCATAGCCCTGCCCCACCATGGCCTGGATCAGGTGCGAGCCGATGTTGCTGGTCATCACGATCACCGTGTTCTTGAAGTCCACGGTACGGCCCTGGCCATCGGTCAGGCGGCCGTCGTCGAGCACCTGCAGCAGCACGTTGAACACATCCGGGTGGGCCTTTTCCACCTCGTCGAGCAGCAGCACGGAATACGGCTTGCGGCGCACCGCCTCGGTCAGGTAGCCGCCCTCCTCGTAGCCCACATAGCCGGGCGGCGCACCGATCAGGCGGGCGACCGAATGCTTCTCCATGAACTCGCTCATGTCGACGCGCACCAAATGCTCTTCGCTGTCGAACAGGAAACCCGCCAGCGCCTTGCACAACTCGGTCTTGCCCACGCCGGTGGGGCCGAGGAACAGGAAGGAACCGGTCGGGCGGTTCGGGTCCGACAGGCCCGAGCGCGAGCGGCGGATGGCGTTGGCCACCGCGCTGATGGCCTCGTCCTGGCCGACGACCCGCTCGTGCAGCTTGGTCTCCATCTGCAGCAGCTTGTCGCGCTCGCCCTGCATCATCTTGGACACCGGGATACCGGTGGCGCGGCTGACCACCTCGGCAATCTCTTCGGCACCCACCTGGGTGCGCAGCAGCTGGCGCGCCGCGCCCTTGGCGCCCTTGCCGGCCTCTTGCGCCTGGGCTTCTTTGAGCTGTTTTTCCAGCTCGGGCAGCCTGCCGTACTGCAACTCGGCCACCTTGTTGAAATCGCCCTTGCGCTTGAGCTCCTCGATCTGCAGCTTGACGCGCTCCATCTCTTCGCGCACGTGCTGGCTGCCCTGGGCCTGGGCCTTCTCGGCCTTCCAGATCTCTTCCAGGTCAGCCGCTTCCTTCTGCAGCTCGACGATTTCCTCGTCGATCAGCGCCAGGCGCTTCTGCGAAGCCTCGTCGGTCTCCTTCTTCATCGCCTCGCGCTCGATCTTGAGCTGGATCAGCCGGCGGTCGAGCTTGTCCATGACCTCGGGCTTGGAGTCGATCTCGATCTTGATCTTCGCCGCCGCCTCGTCGATCAGGTCAATGGCCTTGTCGGGCAGGAAACGGTCGGTGATGTAGCGGTGGCTCAGTTCGGCCGCGGCCACGATGGCCGGGTCGGTGATGTCCACGCCATGGTGCACCTCGTACTTCTCCTGCAGGCCGCGCAGGATGGCGATGGTCTGCTCCACCGTCGGCTCGTCGACCAGCACCTTCTGGAAGCGGCGCTCCAGCGCGGCGTCTTTCTCGATGTACTTGCGGTACTCGTCCAGCGTGGTCGCGCCGATGCAGTGCAACTCGCCACGCGCCAGCGCGGGCTTGAGCATGTTGCCGGCGTCAATGGCGCCCTCGGCCTTGCCGGCGCCCACCATGGTGTGGATTTCGTCGATGAACAGGATGATGCGGCCCTCGTCCTGGGCCACTTCCTTGAGCACCGACTTCAGGCGCTCCTCGAACTCGCCGCGGTACTTGGCGCCGGCCAGCAGGCCGGCCATGTCCAGCACCAGCACGCGTTTGTCGCGCAGGGTCTCGGGCACCTCGCCGTTGACGATGCGCTGCGCCAGCCCTTCGACAATGGCGGTCTTGCCCACACCGGGCTCCCCGATCAGCACCGGGTTGTTCTTGCTGCGCCGCTGCAGCACCTGGATGGCGCGGCGAATCTCGTCGTCACGGCCGATCACCGGGTCCAGCTTGCCCTGGCGGGCGCGCTCGGTCAGGTCCAGCGTGTATTTCTTCAGCGCCTCGCGCTGGCTCTCGCCTTCGGGCGAATCCATCTTCTGGCCGCCGCGCACCGCTTCGATGGCCGCCTCCAGGCTCTTTCGGCTCAGGCCGGACTCGTTGGCGATGCGGCCAATCTCGCCCTTGTGGTCGGCCGTCGCCAGCAAGAACAACTCGCTGGCGATGAAAGCGTCACCCCGCTTGATGGCTTCCTTTTCGGTCGCCTGCAGCAGCTTGATCAGGTCCGGGCCGGGCTGCACCTGCTCCTGACCCTGTACTTCTGGCAGGCGGTTGACCGCGTCTTCGGCGGCTTTGCTCAGCCCAGGGACGTTGACGCCGGCACGCTGCAGCAGCGACTTCGGCCCGTCGGTCTGGCGCAGCATGGCCAGCAGCAGGTGGGCGGGTTCGATGTAGGCGTGGTCCTTGCCCAGGGCCAGGCTCTGGGCTTCGCCCAGGGCTTCCTGGAACTTGGTGGTGAGTTTGTCGAGACGCATGGAGGGGGCTCCCAAAAGCTTGAACTGATGGGCATGTGGCGCCAAGCCCGCCCAATTCAAGATCGTCGATCACCCCGGCGGCTGGCGTCTTGACCGGCATCAAGCCGCGGGCTGTGCCCGGTGCATCCGGCGCAGCCGCTCAGGCGTTGCGGGCGGCAATGCCCCATTTGGCCAACGCCGCGTCGTCGCTCACCCGCGCGTCCACCCAGCGGGCGCCTTCGGGTGTCTGTTCCTTCTTCCAGAACGGTGCCTGGGTCTTGAGGTAGTCCATGAGGAATTCGCAGGCCCGGAAGCTCTCGCCCCGGTGCGCCGAGCTCACGGCCACCAGCACGATCTGGTCCAGCGGCTGCAGCAGGCCCACCCGGTGAATCACCCGCGCGCCGAAGATGTCGAAGCGGCGGTGCGCCTCGTCGATCATCGCCTCGATGGCCTTCTCCGTCATGCCAGGGTAGTGCTCCAGCTCCATCGTCGACACCGACTGACCATCGTTGCGATCGCGCACGGTGCCAATGAAGGTGCACACCGCGCCCACGCCCTTTTCATCGGCGCGCAGGCAGGCCACCTCGGTGCTCAGGTCGAAGTCTTCGGTCTGGATGCTGACTCGGCTGCTCATCGTCAGCCTCCGGTCACGGGCGGGAAGAAGGCCACCTCGGCGCCGTCGGTAAGGGCAGCGGATTCGTCGGCCATGGTCTGGTTGAGCGACACGCGCACGGCACGGCCGCGGGCCAGCGCCTGCGCGTGCGCGCCACCGCGGGCGATCAGCTCGTCGCGCAGGGCAGCCACGGTGGTGGCGAGCGTCTCCACGCTTTCGCTGCCGGTACCAATGGCCTCACGGATGGAGGCGAAATAGCGCAGCTGGATCTTCATGCGAGCAGGTCCGAAAGGGCGATGTAGTCCACCAGATCGCCGCGGGCGATGGTGGTGCCGGCCGGGTTGTCCACCAGCCCGTCGGCCCAGCTGGCCGAGGTCAGCACACCCGAACTCTGGTTGGGGAACAGGTCAAGGCCGCCGTTGTCGTTGCGGCGCACACGCAGGAACTCGCGGCGCTTGTCGGCGCGCGGCAGGTCGAAATCGGCGCGCAGTTTCATGGGCCTGAACACCGGCTGGTAGGCGGGCTCTGCCGCGCCCTGCAGCTTGAGCAGGAAGGGCCGCACCAGCAGCAGGAAGGTGACGAAACTGGAGACCGGGTTGCCCGGCAGGCCGATGAAGTGGCAGTGGCCCTGGGCAGCGGCGCCAGCCCCGGCATCGCGCCGCACCGTGCCGTAGGCAAACGGCTTGCCCGGCTTCATGGCGATCTGCCAGATGTCGAGGCTGCCCAGCTGCTGCACGGCGGGTTTGATGTGGTCTTCCTCCCCCACCGACACGCCGCCGCTGGTGAGGATCAGATCGTGGTGATCGGCCGCGGTCTTGAGGGCGGCCAGCGTGGCCTCGCGGCGGTCGGGCACGATGCCCAGGTCGCTGACCTCGCAGCCCAGCCGCTCCAGCAGCACACGCAGGAAGAAGCGGTTGCTGTTGTAGATGGCGCCAGGCTTCATGTCTTCGGGCGCCACCGCGCCGGGCATGACCAGCTCATCCCCGGTGGAAAACAGCGCCACGCGTGGCCGTGCCGCCACACGCAGCTGTGCGGCGCCGATGCCCGCGGCCAGACCCAGACTGGCCGGCGACAGGCGGGTGCCCTGTGGCAGCACCACGGCGCCACGGCTCACGTCTTCCCCGGCGCGGCGAATCCACTGGCCCGCCTGCGGCACGGCGTCGATGTGCACGGCGTGGAAGTCGCCGCCCACCTCGCGGGTGTCTTCCTGCATGACGATGGCATCAGCCCCCGGCGGTACCGGTGCGCCGGTGAAGATGCGGGCACAGGTGCCGGGTTTGAGCGGCTGCGCGGCATGGCCGGCGGGAATGCGCTGGCTGACCGGCAGCACCACGCCCTTCTCCGTCACGTCGGCCATGCGCACCGCGTAGCCGTCCATGGACGTGTTGTCCTGCGGCGGCACGTGCAGCGCCGAGACCAAGTCTTCGGCCAGCACGCGGCGGTCGGCCGACACGGTGGCCAGGGTTTCGGTGGCCGTCAGGGGCGCAACGCGCGCGAGCAGATCGGCCAGTGCTGCGTCCAGCGCCATCAGCGGCTTGCGGGCGGGTTGGGGAGCGTTCATCGGGATGTGGCGCCGTCGGGCAGCGCATCGGGCTCAGAGATAGGCGGCGGGGTCGTACTCGAAACGGTCCCCATTGTCGACCAGCCAGGCCGCCACCGCATCGGAATGGTCCAGATCCAGTCGTGGCCGCAGGGTGTCCTCGGGCAGCGCGTCGGCCGCCGGCGCGGCGATGGCAACGATGAAAGGGTCATGGGGAAAGCAGACGGAACGCCCATGGGCGGCTCGCCAGACCTCGATCTTGAGCAGGTTGCTGTCGCGCCAGCCCTCCACCAGCACCCAGTCCACACCCGGGTGCAGCGCCGGGATGAGTTCGTGCACCGAGCGTTCACCGGGCTGCTCGAAGGTTCGCTGCAGCACCATGCGCTCGGGCGATGCGGCCAGCACCTCGTAGGCGCCCGCCTCGCGGTGGCGCCAGGTGTCCTTACCCGGGTGGTCGGTCTCCAGCCCGTGGTGGGCGTGCTTGATGACCGACACCCGCAGCCCACGGGCCTTGAGCGCCGGCACCAGCTGCTCGATCAGCGTGGTCTTGCCCGCCCCCGAATACCCAGCAAAGCCGACGACCTTCATGACCCAGCGCGCCAGTTCAGGCCAGCGGGCAGTGCTCGCGGATGTAGCGCTGAACCGCCGCCACATCGGCGCCCATGACCTGCACCCGCTTGGGCAGCGCCTCGATGCCGTCGAACCGGGCCGGACGCTCGGGCTCACGCCCCAGGGCCTCGCGGATCGTTTCGGCGAACTTGATGGGCAAGGCGGTTTCCAGCACCACGATCTGCTCACCGGGGCGACGCAGCTCGCGCGCCACCTTCACCCCGTCGGCGGTGTGGGTGTCGATCATCACCCCCTGCTGCGCGAACGTGGCCTGGATGGTCGCCACACGGTGGGCATGCGTGCTCTTGCCACTGGCAAAACCGTAACGGCTGGCGGCCTGGGCAAACAGCGGATCGGCGCCCAGCTCGAAGCGGCCGTGCAGGCGCAGCTCATCGTCGAACAGCTGTTTGGTGCGCGCGGCGTCGCTGCCCAGCAGGTCAAACACAAAACGCTCGAAGTTGCTCGCCTTGGAAATGTCCATCGACGGGCTGGAGGTCTCGTAGGTGTCGGCACTGCCGCGCACGCGGTAGGTACCGGTGCGGAAAAACTCGTCCAGCACGTCGTTCTCGTTGGTCGCGACGATCAGGCGGTCGATGGGCAGGCCCATCTGCCGGGCCACATGGCCGGCGCAGACGTTGCCGAAGTTGCCGGACGGCACGGCAAAGCTCACCTTCTCGTCGTTGGACTTCGTCGCATAGAAGTAGCCGGCGAAGTAGTAGACGACCTGCGCCAGCAGCCGCGCCCAGTTGATGGAGTTGACGGTGCCGATCTTGTACTGGCGCTTGAAGGCCAGGTCATTGGACACCGCCTTGACGATGTCCTGGCAATCGTCAAACACGCCTTCGATGGCGATGTTGTGGATGTTCGCGTCCTGCAGGCTGAACATCTGTGCCTGCTGGAACGGGCTCATGCGGCCGTGCGGGCTGAGCATGAACACGCGCACGCCCTGCTTGCCGCGCATGGCGTACTCGGCTGCGCTGCCGGTGTCGCCGCTGGTGGCGCCGAGAATGTTGAGTTGCTCGCCACGGCGTGCCAGTTCGTACTCGAACAGGTTGCCCAGCAACTGCATGGCCATGTCCTTGAAGGCCAGGGTCGGGCCATTGGACAGGGCTTCGAGCTGCAGACCGTCTTCCAGCCGGGTGAGCGGCACGATCTCTTTGGTGCCGAACACCTCGGCGGTGTAGGTCTTTGCGCACAGCGCCTTCAGGTCGGCCGCGGGGATGTCGTCGATGTAGAGCGACAGCACCTCAAAGGCCAGCGCCGCATAGCCCTGCTCGGCCAGCACCGAACGCCAGCGCGCCAGGGTGGCGGCATCGACCTGCGGATAGGTTTCGGGCAGGTAGAGGCCACCGTCGGGCGCCAGACCTTCGAGCAGGATTTCGCAAAAACGCTTGCGGTCCGGGTGGCCGCGGGTCGACAGGTACAACATGGTCTTTTCTCCAGCACACACGGCGGAACTGGCTCTGCCAGGCCGCTGGTGTGGCCCCCTTTCAAGGGGGTGACGCGAAGCGGCGCGGGGGTTAGTTGAGTTCTTCCTTGCGGATGCGGACGATCGGCGCCAGCACGCTGGGCAGGGCCTGCATCTGCGCGATCACTTCGTTCATCGTGCCTTCGCGCGTGTCGTGGGTGAGGATGATCAGGTCGGTCGAGGTGGCGCCCTCGCCGCCCACCTCATCGGCTTCGCGCTGCAGCACCGCGTCGATGCTGATGCCGGCACCGGCCAGCAGACCGGTCACCTGGGCCAGCACGCCGGCCTGGTCGGCCACGCGCAGGCGCAGGTAGTAGCTGGTCACCACCTCGCTCATCGGGAGCACGGCAATATCGCTCATGGCATCGGGCTGAAAGGCCAGGTGCGGCACACGGTGCAGCGGGTCGGCGGTGTGCAGGCGGGCGATGTCCACCAGATCGGCGATCACCGCCGAGGCGGTCGGTTCGCTGCCCGCACCCTTGCCGTAGTACAGCGTGGTGCCCACGGCATCGCCGTGCACCACCACCGCATTCATCGCGCCTTCCACGTTGGCGATCAGGCGCTTGGCCGGCACCAGGCTGGGGTGCACGCGCAGTTCCACGCCAGTGTCGGTGCGCTTGGTGATGCCCAGCAGCTTGATGCGGTAGCCCAACTGCTCGGCGTAGCGGATGTCGGCGGCACCCAGCTTCGTGATGCCTTCCACATAGGCCTTGTCGAACTGCACCGGGATGCCGAAGGCGATGGCGCTCATCAGCGTCGCCTTGTGCGCGGCGTCCACGCCTTCGATGTCGAAGGTCGGGTCGGCCTCGGCATAGCCCAGGCGCTGCGCTTCTTTGAGCACCACATCGAAGTCCAGGCCCTTGTCGCGCATCTCGGACAGGATGAAGTTCGTGGTGCCGTTGATGATGCCGGCGATCCACTGGATGCGGTTGGCGGTCAGGCCTTCGCGCAGCGCCTTGATGATGGGGATGCCACCGGCCACGGCGGCCTCGAAGGCCACCATCACACCCTTGGCCGACGCGGCAGCAAAGATCTCGGTGCCGTGCACGGCCAGCAGCGCCTTGTTGGCGGTGACCACGTGCTTGCCGGCAGCAATGGCTTCGAGCACCAGCGCCTTGGCAATGCCGTAGCCGCCAATCAGCTCGATGACGATGTCGATGTCGGGGTTGGCGATCACCTCGCGGGCATCACCGACCACCTTCACCCCGGGGCCGACGATGGACTGTGCACGCGCCACGTCCAGGTCGGCCACCATGGTGATCTCGATGCCACGGCCGGCGCGGCGTTGAATTTCTTGCTGATTGCGCTGGAGCACGTTGAATGTGCCGCTGCCCACGGTGCCAATGCCCAGCAGGCCTACTTGGATGGGTTTCATGTCAGTCGTCGATGTCGGTGAAAAAAATCAGGCGGTGCCATGGCGCTTGCGCCATTGCTCCAGGAAGCGCGCCAAACGGCCAATGGCCTCGCGCAGGTCGTCCTCGTGCGGCAGGAACACAATGCGGAAATGCTGGTTGTCCGGGTAGTTGAAGCCTGAACCCTGGACCAGCATGACGCGGGTGGCGCGCAGCACTTCCATGAAGAACTGGCGGTCGTCCCCGATGGGGTACATCTGCGGGTCCAGGCGCGGAAACATGTACAGCGCGGCCTGCGGCTTGACGCAGGTGACCCCCGGAATGGCGGTGATCAGTTCGTAGGCCAGGTCGCGCTGGCGGCGCAGGCGCCCGCCTTCCTTGACCAGGTCCTGGATGCTCTGGTAGCCGCCCAGCGCGGTCTGGATCGCGTACTGGCCGGGCACGTTGGAGCCCAGTTTGAGGTTGGCCAGCATGTTCAGGCCTTCGATGAAGTCCTTGGCGATTTCCTTCGGACCCGACAGCACCATCCAGCCAGCGCGATAGCCGCAAGAGCGGTAGGCCTTGGACAGGGAGTTGAAGGTCAGGGTCAGCACGTCGGTCGACAGGCTGGCCATCGCGGTGTGCTTCACCCCGTCGTAGAGTACCTTGTCGTACACCTCGTCGGCCAACAACACCAGGCCGAACTCGCGCGCCAGCGCCACGATGCCCTTGAGCAGCTCGTCGCTGTAGAGCACGCCGGTGGGGTTGTTCGGGTTGATCACCACGATGCCCTTGGTACGCGGCGTGATCCTGGCGCGGATGTCGGCCAGATCGGGCTGCCAGCCCTTGTCCTCGTCGCAGCGGTAGTGCACCGGCGTACCGCCCGAGAGGCTGGTCGCCGCGGTCCACAGCGGGTAGTCGGGCGACGGCACCAAGAGCTCGTCGCCGTTGTCCAGCAGGGCGTTGGCCGCCATCACGATCAGTTCGCTGGCGCCATTGCCCAGGTAAATGTCGTCCAGCGTCACACCCTGCACACCCTGCTGCTGGGTGTAGTGCATGACCGCCTTGCGGGCCGCAAAAATGCCTTTGCTGTCCGAATAACCGGCCGAGTTGGGCAGGTTGCGGATCATGTCCTGCTGGATTTCCTCGGGCGCATCAAAGCCGAACGGCGCCAGGTTGCCGATGTTCAGTTTGATGATCTTCTGGCCCTCGTCCTCCATCTGCTTGGCCGCGTCGACGATCGGACCCCGCACGTCGTAGAGGACATTGGCCAGCTTGGCGGATTTCTGGATGGTCTTCAAAGTCCCTCCCTCCGGGGGTGACGAACAGCACATGCGGGAAAACTGCACGGCAGTCGTGGCAAGATGGCCCACTGCCGACAGGGTAAACCTGTAATTTGACCACAGTTCCGACAGCCGCCCGCCCCGGCACAACAGCCTTCGCCGCACCCGACACCACCATGAAACTGCACGCCGACAAAGCGGACCGCTACGCCATCACAGCCTACGGCGCAGACTGGATCGCCGTCAACGGCGAGCGCCACACACGCAGTCTGCTGCTCAGCGCCACCGAAGGCGCCACCCCCTGGGACTGCCACCGTTTTGCCGACCTGACCGCCGCCCATTTCGACCAGCTGCTCCAGCCGCTGACCGAACCGCCCGAGCTCGTCCTGCTGGGCAGCGGGTCGCGCCTGCGCTTCGTCCGCCCGGCCCTGCTGCAGGGCCTGATGGCGCGGCGTATTGGGGTGGAAACCATGGACACCGGCGCTGCCTGCCGCACTTACAACATCCTCGCTGGCGAGGGACGCCGGGTGGTGGCGGCGCTGCTGCTGGGCGACTGAACGGCTCTGCACAAGGCGCCCCTGCACCCCTGTTCGGGTTAAAATCGCGGTTTGTTCCTGCCCGGCGGATCCGCCTGTCAGCCCGACGGCAGCATCCCGCCCGAGGCACGCGGGACGCCAACGAACCTCCACCCAATCCACGTCAGGGGCCCACGCAGTATGGCAGTCGTTGTCAACAAACCCATTCCCGAATTCGAAGCCCAGGCCACCGGTGGCATCAAGGTCAGCAACCAGTCTCACCTTGGTCAGACGGTTGTTTTGTACTTTTACCCGAAGGACAACACGCCTGGCTGCACCACCGAAGCCATGCAGTTTCGCGACAAGTACAAAGACTTCGTCAAGGCGGGCGCCCAGGTGTTCGGCGTGTCGCGCGACAACATGAAGTCGCACGACGACTTCAAGGCCAAGCTGGAACTGCCCTTTGAACTGATCGCCGACACCGAAGAAAAGATGTGCCACATGTTCGGCGTGGTCAAAAACAAGATCATGTACGGCAAGAAGGTCAAGGGCATCGAACGCAGCACCTTTCTGATCGGCACCGACGGCGTGCTCAAGCAGGAATGGCGCGGCCTGAAAGTGCCTGGCCATGTGGAAGAAGTGCTCAAAGCCGTCAAGGCCCTGAAGAAAGTCGCCTGAAACGGTGCCATTCGCGGTTGTTGGGCTCACCAGCCATGATCCGATGACGCCGGGATGTTTCATGGTGATGCCATCGTCAGCGGTCTCGTATCGCTCCTGAAGCCGCCCGGTCGAACCGGCGGCTTTTTTGTTTTTTACCCTGCGCTGACCGCCCATGCCTCTGCCACCCGCACCCACCCAACGCGCTGCCCGCCTGCCTCCTCAGGCCTACACCCTGCGCGGTGAAGAAGACAGCCCGCAGCCACCAGCGGCGCCCGCCGCATTGGTGGCCATCGGCCCTGCCGATGGCCCGACGGAGCCCGTATCTGCAACGCAAACAGCGCGAAATGAGCGCCGCCGCAACCGCTCCAGCGCAGCGCCCGCCGCCCGGATGACCATGGAGCCGAACACCTCAGCCCCCTCACGGGTCCCCGATGGGGAGCGGGCGGCACCGGCCACCGCCACCACAGCTGATCCCACCGCTGCACCTGTCGCGGTGCCAGCAGCGGCGACCCCACCGGAGACCCCCACGGCCCGGCGGCCAGCGGGGCGCGCCACTACCGGGCGCCGTTCGCGCACCGGAGTGGAGTCCAAGCGCCTTTTCGTGCTGGACACCAATGTGCTGCTGCACGATCCAATGAGCCTGTTCCGCTTCGAGGAACACGACATCTACCTGCCCATGATCGTGCTCGAAGAACTCGACGGACACAAGAAAGGCATGACCGAGGTGGCGCGCAACGGTCGCCAGACCAGCCGGACACTGGACGCGCTGGCCGCCCAGGCCGGCGGCGACATGACCCGGGGACTGAAGCTGTCGGCCACCGGTCACAGCACGGCACGCGGTCTGCTGTTCTTCCAGACCGAGCCCTTGCAGATCGTCCTGCCCACCAGTCTGCCGCAGGGCAAGGCAGACAACCAGATCCTGGGCGTGGTCCAGGCCTTGCGCGAGAAGTACCCGCAGCGCGAGGTGATCCTGGTGTCCAAGGACATCAACATGCGCGTCAAGGCGCGCGCACTGGGTCTGGCGGCCGACGACTACCAGAACGACAAAACGCTGGACGATGGCGAGTTGCTGTATGCGGGTGCGCTGGCACTGCCGCAAGACTTCTGGAGCCGCCAGAGCAAAACCATCGAGAGCTGGCAAAGCGGCAGCCACACCTTCTACCGCGTCAGTGGCCCTGCGGTGGCGCAGTTCCATATCAACCAGTTCGTGTACTTCGAGGCACCGGGCGAGCCTTCCCTGTATGCCCGGGTGACCGAAATCCGCGACAAAACGGCGGTGCTCAGGACGCTCAAGGACTACACCCACCTGAAAAACGCGGTGTGGGGTGTGACCAGCCGCAACCGTGAGCAGAACTTTGCCCTGAACCTGCTGATGGACCCGGAAGTGGACTTCGTGACCCTGGCGGGCACCGCCGGTACCGGCAAGACCTTGATGGCGCTGGCCGCCGGCCTGACCCAGGTGCTCGACGAACGCCGTTACACCGAGATCATCATGACCCGTGCCACGGTCAGTGTGGGTGAAGACATCGGCTTTTTGCCCGGTACCGAAGAGGAAAAGATGGGACCGTGGATGGGCGCGCTCGATGACAACCTGGAATTCCTGGCAAAGGGCGATGCTGGCGGGGCCGGGGAATGGGGCCGTGCCGCGACCAATGAGCTCATCCGCAGCCGCATCAAGGTCAAGAGCATGAACTTCATGCGCGGTCGCACGTTCCTGAACAAGTACGTGATCATCGACGAGGCACAGAACCTGACGCCCAAGCAGATGAAAACCTTGATCACCCGCGCCGGCCCCGGCACGAAGATCATTTGCATGGGCAACCTGGCACAAATTGACACGCCCTACCTCACCGAGGGCTCGTCGGGTCTGACCTATGCGGTCGACCGCTTCAAAGGCTGGCCCCATGGCGGCCACATCACACTGGCCCGGGGTGAGCGATCACGTCTGGCAGACTTCGCCAGCGAGGTTTTGTAGACCATCGTTTGCGCCACTCAGTGGCCCTGGTGGCGGCAGATACGGGGCAAGGGAGTCGGTGCGCCCACATTACCGACCGCGCTGGTCCGCGCGGGAGCGGACAGCGGCGCCGAGCTCAGAAGTCGCCGCCACCGGCCAGGCTCTCAAAGCGGGTCAGGGTGTTCAGGAACGTGAGCTTGACCGTGCCAGTGGGTCCGTTGCGCTGCTTGCCAATGATGATTTCGGCAATGCCCGGCTCCTTGCAGGCGTCCTTGGTGTAGTACTCGTCGCGGTAGATGAACATGATGATGTCCGCGTCCTGCTCGATGGCACCCGATTCGCGCAGGTCGCTCATCATGGGGCGCTTGTCGGTGCGTTGCTCGACCGAGCGGTTGAGCTGCGACAGCGCAATCACCGGGCATTGCAACTCCTTGGCCAGCATCTTCAGGCCACGCGAGATTTCGCCCAGCTCAGTGGCCCGGTTTTCACCGCTGTCGCTGCTGGAGCCACTCATCAGCTGCAGGTAGTCGACCACGATCAGACCGAGTTTGCCGCACTGCCGCGCCAGCCGCCGCGCATTGGCGCGCAACTCGCTGGGGGTGAGGCCAGGGGTTTCGTCGATGTGCAGCGAGACGGTGCGCAGTTTCTCGATGGCCTCGGTCAAGCGCGGCCACTCGTCGTCGCTGAGTTTGCCGGTGCGCAGGTGGCTTTGGTTGATGCGACCAATGGAGCCGACGATACGCACCGCCAGCTGGGCAGCCCCCATTTCCATTGAAAACACAGCGACCGGCAAGCCCTCGTTGAGCGCCACGTGCTCGGCGATGTTGATGGCGAAAGCGGTCTTGCCCATGGAGGGGCGCGCCGCCAGCACCACCAGATCGCCGGCCTGCAGGCCAGAGGTCATGCGGTCGAGGTCGATGAAACCGGTGGGCACACCGGTCACGTCCATCGGGTTGTCGGCCATCTCCTGCACGCGATCGAGCAGGTCCACCACCAGGGTGTCCATGCTCTGGAAGCCCTCCTTCATGCGCGAGCCTTCTTCACCGATCTTGAAGATTTTCTGCTCGGCTTCGTCCAGGATCCTGGCGACCGGTTTGCCCTGTGGGTTGAAGGCGTTGGTGGCGATCTCGTCGCTGGCCGCCACCAGTTTGCGCAGGATGGCGCGCTCGCGCACGATTTCGGCATAGCGCCGGATGTTGGCCGCGCTGGGCACGTACTGCGCCAACGAGTTCAGATAGGCCAGCCCACCCGCCTCGTCCGCTTTGCCCAGGTTCTGCAGGTGCTCGAACACCGTGACCACATCGGCCGGCTTGCTGGCGTTGACCAGCGCCGCGATCGCCGAGTAAGCCAGACGGTGCTCGTAGCGGTAGAAGTCGGAGTCGTTGACCAGATCGGCCACCCGGTCCCAGGCGCCGTTGTCGAGCAGCAAGCCACCGATGACGCTGGATTCGGCCTCGATCGAATGCGGTGGCACCCGCAGTTGGGCGATCTGCCGGTCGGAGGCGAAATCGGCAACGTCCAGGCCGGCATCAAAGGCGGACGGAGGGGTGGAGTACACGTCGTTCATGGAGGCTCGGAGCAAACGGACATGGTACGCCGCGGGCAAACCCCTGTCATGGGACAAGCCTGTGGACAACCGGTGTGTTGGCGGTGGAATGCCGGGGATAACGGCCCTGCCGGCATCCAGCGGCGAAAAAAAAGCCGCCGACCCAAAGGCGGCGGCTCGCAGTCCCGGCGCGAAGCCGGACAGCCCGTGTGATCAGGCGGTTTCGCCCAGCACGGAGACGTTGACGTCCACGTTCACGTCGGTGTGCAGGTGCACCTGGACGGTGTAGTCACCGACCATCTTCAGCGGGCCATTGGGCATGCGCACTTGCGACTTGTTGACCGCAAAGCCCATCTTGACCAGTTCGTCGGCCACGTCGTGGTTGGTGACGGAGCCGAACAGGCGACCGTCCACACCAGCCTTTTGGGTCAGCTTGACGGTGGCTGCGGCCAGCTTTTCAGCCAGCGCCTGGGCTTCGGCCAGCTTGGCTGCAGCGGCTTTTTCCAGTTCGGCGCGACGCGCTTCGAAGTCGGCGATGGCGTTCTTCGTGGCGCGGCGGGCGCGGCCGGTCGGGATCAGGAAGTTGCGGGCGTAGCCGTCCTTGACACGGACCACGTCACCCAGGGCGCCGAGGTTGACAACTTTGTCGAGCAGAATGATTTGCATGTGAGTCTCTCCCGATCAGACGCGGTGCTGGTCGCTGTAGGGCAGCATGGCCAGGAAGCGGGCACGCTTGATGGCGGTGGTGACCTGACGCTGGTAGATGGCACGGGTGCCGGTCAGGCGCGCGGGGATGATCTTGCCGTTTTCGGCGATGAAGTCGCGCAGGGTGTCGACGTCCTTGTAGTCCACTTCTTCGACGCCAGCCACGGTGAAGCGGCAGAAGCGCTTGCGCTTGAACAGCAGCGATTGGGTGTTGCGCTTGGGACGCTTGTCTTTGTTGAAACGCTTGGGTGCAGCCATGATGGGCCTTTCCTATGTCTTGCTGAAACTCTGGATATGGAACACAACGCCTTTGCTGTTGCGTGCGTTCGCCAGAAATCCCTGAAACTGCAGAACCGATTCGAGCCCCTGTCGGGACAGCGTTTCGGCCAATGCACCGAAAGCCACGGCCTTCAGCTGCAGTTTCACCAATCGGGGGGTGTCAAGCTCTGTCTGGGTCGATTCGTGCTCCAGCACGAGGTTGATCACCGGAACACCGGCCGGGGTGTAGCGCAGGTTCTGCACCTGCACCACCGAAGCCTGCAGCTCAAGCCGATTGGTTTCTGGCGAGGTCACACGCCCGCTCAGGCGGCGCGCTGCTCGGGCTGGAGCTTGCGGGCCTCTTCGCGCTCAACGGCCTTCATCATGCTCGAAGGGCCGGTTTCGGCTTTCTTCTTCTGCACGCTCAGGTGGCGCAGCACGGCGTCATTGAACTTGAAGGCATGCTCGAGTTCGCCCATCACGGCCTGATCGGCCTCGATGTTGACGCACAGGTAGTGGGCCTTGGACAGCTTGTTGATCTGGTAAGCCAGCTGACGGCGACCCCAGTCTTCCACACGGTGGATCTTGCCGCCGCCGGCGGTGATCATGCCCTTGTAGCGCTCCAGCATGGCCGGAACCTGTTCGCTTTGGTCCGGGTGGATCAGCAAAACGATTTCGTAATGACGCATGGACTCTCCTTTTGGATAGAAAAGCTGCCCCCAGCGTCGGTTTGGGGTGCAGCAAGGCAAGCCCGCGATTCTAGCAAATCCCAGACGCCCGGCCAACCAGCCAGCCGAAACGGCCAATCGCCCCTAATCGTTGCGCTGGTGCGGATAACGGATGAGCTCCACCAGCGCCTGCACCTGCGGGCCCGGCGCCGGGGTGATCAGGCTCACCAGCAGGATGACGGCAAAGCCCACCGGCACCCCGAAGACGCCGGCCGAGATGGGCAGGATGTCCCACCACAGCCGGATTGGGGCGGTGATGCCGAAGGCCTCGCGCAGCCAGGGCTGGTTGACCGCCATGTAATAGAGGGTGATGCCCAGACCCGCAGCCATGCCCAGCACAGCGGCCACACCGGTGGCACGCTTCCAGAAAATGCCCAACACCAGCGCCGGGAAGAAGGCAGCGGCCGCAAAAGAGAAAGCGGCCGACACGAGGAACAGGATGTCGGCCGGCTTCTGCGCCGCCACATAGGCGGCCGCCAGCGCCACCACCAGCAGCAACACCTTGGAGATGGTGACCCGCCGCGCCGTGGAGGCATTGGGGTCGATCATCTTGTAGTACAGGTCGTGCGAGAGTGCGTTGGCAATGGTGAGCAACAGGCCATCGGCGGTGGACAGCGCCGCGGCCAGTCCGCCTGCGGCCACGAGGCCGGTCACCACATAGGGCAGCCCGCCGATTTCGGGCGCCGCCAGCACGACGATGTCGCTGCCGATGGTGATCTCGTTGAGCTGCAGGATGCCGTCGAGGTTGATGTCCTCGATGGACATCAGGCTGGCATCGACCTTGCGCCAGGACGCCACCCACTGCGGCAACTGCTCCAGCGGCGTGCCGACCACGGCATGGAACACCTCGAACTTGACCAGCACGGCCAGCGCCGGTGCGGTGACATAGAGCAGGAAGATGAAGAACAGCGACCAGGTGACCGACTGCCGCGCCTGCCGCACCGAGGGCGTGGTGTAGTAGCGCATGAGAATATGGGGCAAGGCCGCCGTGCCCACCATGAGGCAGAACACCAGGGCGAGGAAATTGCGCCGTGACGCATCAAAGACCTGCTGCTCGGCCGGCGTGCCGTGTGGGTTGCCCAGGTATTGCTGGGCGTGCGGCGTCATGCCGTTGAGCGGTTGCGACTTGACCAGGGCGGCATCGCGTTCACGGCTCCAGACCGCGCGCGCCGACACGTTGTCGCGCGGCAGGGCCGACAGGCTCTTCTCGGCGGCGGAGATGGCCGCCGACGGTGCGTTGGCCGCGCGCAGGGCCGCCAGGTGGGCCTCGGCGGCGGCCTTGTCGGCCACCAGCGCGGCGGCCGGGTCTTGCAGCTTCTGCGTCAGCTGTTCGGCCCGCTGGCGGTACAGCTCGCGCACCTCCAGTTCCTTGGGGTCGTGGGTGAGCAGTTTTTCCTTGGCCGTGACTTTCTCCAGCTGCAGTCCGTACACCAACTGTGGCACCGGTGCGCCGGTCTGCTTGACCGAGAGCCACACCACCGGAATGAGGTAGGCCACGATGAGGATGATGTACTGGGCCACCTGCGTCCAGGTCACAGCGCGCATGCCGCCCAGAAAAGAGCACACCAGGATGCCACCCAGACCGAGAAACACCCCCAGCTCGAAGGCGACCCCGGTCAGGTGCGAGGTGATCAGGCCGACACCGTAGATCTGCGCCACGAGGTAGGTGAAAGAGCACATGATCACCGCAGCCATGCCCAACAGCCGGGGCCAGTGCCCGCCGTAACGCTCGCCCAGAAAATCGGGGATGGTGAACTGGCCGAACTTGCGCAGGTACGGCGCCAGCAGCAGCGCCACCAGCACATAGCCCCCGGTCCAGCCCATGACGAAGGCCAGACCGTTGTAGCCGCTGAGGTAGAGGGTGCCGGCCAGCCCGATGAAGGAGGCAGCGGACATCCAGTCGGCGCCAGTGGCCATGCCGTTGTAGATGGCCGGCACGCGGCGCCCGGCCACGTAGTACTCGGTGGCGTCGGTGGTGCGGCTCATGATGCCGATCACCGCGTAGAGCACGATGGTCGAGAGCAAAAAGATGAAGCCGATCCAGGTGCGTGAGACGCCCAGCTGTTCGAGCCAGGCCAGCAGCAAAATGAACACAAAAAAACCACCGGTGTACCAGGCGTACACACGGTCGAGCTGCCGCTTGAAACTGCGCCCGTCGTTCATGGGTTCACCCCTCGGGCTCCTGCACGCCATGCGCACGGTCGAGCCGGTCCATGGCCCAGGCATAGCCCGCGATGATCAGCCCAAACACCAGCAGCGAGCCTTGCGCGGCCATCCAGAAACTCCATGGCCAGCCGAGGAATTCAAAGTTGAGGTCGCGCGCGAAATAGGTCAGCCCGAAGCTCACCAGCCACCACAGCGACAACAGCGCCACGGTCAGCCCCTTGGTAAGGCGCCAGTACCGGCGGCGCAAGTGTTCGCGGGTTTGCGGATCGGACACGGCGCGCAGCCTCCTCAGGCGCAATTCGACGCCAGCCCGATCTCACGGCGGAGCTGGGCAGCCACACGCGGCTCGAATCGACTCACATGATCCACGATGCCCAGCGCCTGCTGGTGCCGGCCCTGGTGCGCGTGCACACGGGCCAGCTGGTACCACGCATGGGGGCTCAGGGGCTGGAGTTCGGAGGAGCGCTGCAGCGCCGACACCGCCTCCTCCAGCCGCGACTGGGCGATCAGGCTCAAACCCAGGCCGTACCAGGCCCGGTCGAGCGTGGGCGAGAGCGCCGTCGCCCGCCGAAAGGCCGCTTCTGCAGCCGGCCACTGGTCCAGCCGGTCGTGCAGATAGCCCAGGTTGAACCATGCGACAGCGTCCGCCGGGCGCAGGCGCAACAGTTGCTCCTGCAGCGGCAGCGCCGCCGCCCAGGCCCCTTCTGTGGCCAGCAGGTGCGAACGCGTGGCCAGGGCATGGGCGTCTTCGGGGCAGCAGGCCAGACGCCGGGCGGTCTGGGCCAGTGCAGCCCGGCGAAGCCCCAACGCCAGCAGCAGGTGCAGGTGACAGCGGAAGGCCAGGAGACCCGCATGCGCGCTCAGCGACACGACGCCTCCCCCAGGGCCAGGCAATGCTGCAGCTTGATCCAGGTCACGGCCAGCCAAGCCCAGGCCAGCAGCACGAAGGCCACCAACGGCAGGTGGCGATCGAGCACCCAGCGCGGGCTCAGGCGTCGCGCCAGCCATACAAAGGGCTGCCCCACCACCTGCAGCACCCGGTAGAACGGGTTGCGCTCACGGGTGGCCGGGCCGAGCAGGCCCAGCACCCACTGGCCCAGCAAAGCCAGCAAAGCTATTTCGGTGACGGCCTTTGCGGCCACGATCCAGGTCAACATGCCATGCGCACCCCCATGCGCCTGAGCTTACCGAAATCCGCTGGACGATCTGCACAGTTTCTGACTCAGGTCATACCCGCTGCGGGTTAACCCGGCGTCATCGGTTCCAGCGCGGTGTAGCATCGTCCGCAGCTTCTTCATCCCTCTCGCCACATGACCCAACGCTCCGTCCCCCGATCCCTGGCCGAAAGGCTGGCCCAGCACCCGGTTTTCGGCCGTCTGGGCGAGGCGCAGCGCCTGGCGCTGCAGGAACACCTGAGCGAACTGGTGGTGCCGGCCGGCCAGCCTGTGGCCGACCCATTGCAACTGACGCAGGCATTGCACTGGCTGCTCGAAGGCGAAGTGCAGCTGCTCGACGGCCATGAGCAAGCCCAGGTGCGGTTGGCGGCTGACGAGCTCTTTGGCCTGCAGCTCGGTCAGGGGCTGGACATCCAGTCGGCGGTTGCACACACCGATGTGCGCGTGGCCCGTCTGGATACGGCCATGCTGGGCGAACTGCTCAGCGCATCGCCCGAACTGGCCTTCCGCCTGGGCAGCGCCCGACCGACACACCCGGCCGCCTCACGCGGCAACCAGGCCGATCCGGCACTCAATCTGATGACCACGCCGGTGCGCTCGCTCGTCAAGCGCGCGCCGATCACCGTCGCACCGCAAACCAGCATCCGCGAGGCCGCGCAGCTGATGAGCGAGCAGCGCGTGTCGTCGGTGTTGATCGTCGAGCAGGAACACCTGTTCGGCGTGGTGACCGACCGCGACCTGCGCAACCGGGTGATCGCCGCCGGCCTGGACACCGCCCGCCCGGTGGCCGACATTGCCACCCTGGCGCCCATGAGCATCGATGTCGGCAACCCGGCCTTCGATGCCCTGCTGCTCATGGCCAGGCACAACATCCACCACGTCCCGGTGCTCGACGGCTCGCGCATCGTGGGCATGATCACCGCCACCGACCTGACCGAGCAGCACAGCACTTCGGCGGTCTACCTGGCCGGTGACATCTACAAACAGACCACGATCGAAGGCCTGCAGTCGGCCAGCCGCAAGGTGGCCCGGCTGCAGCGCAGCCTCGCCGGTGCCCAGGCCAGCGCCCACAGCACCGGTCACATCGTCACCGCCATCACCGACGCCATCACCATCCGCCTGCTGCAGCTGGGCGAGGCCAAGTTCGGCCCGCCGCCGGTGGACTATGTCTGGGTGGCCGCCGGCTCGCAGGCGCGCAGCGAGCAGACCGCCAAGTCCGACCAGGACAACTGCATGGTGCTCGACAACGCCTACGACGAGACACAGCACGGCGCCTACTTCAAGGCGCTGGCCCGCTTCGTATGCGATGGCCTGGACGCCTGCGGCTACATCTACTGCCCGGGCGAGATGATGGCCATGACCGACCAGTGGCGCCAGCCGCAGCGGCGCTGGGTCGAGTACTTCCACCAGTGGACCAGCGTGCCCGACCCCACTGCGCTGATGCTGACCTGTGTGTTTTTCGATCTGCGGGCGATCTATGGCCAGACCCGCCTGCTCGACGATTTGCGAGGCAAGGTGCTGCAAGCCACCCGGGGCAACACCCTGTTTTTGGCCCACATGGCCAACAATGCCCTGCAGCACCAGCCACCGCTGGGCCTGTTCAAAGGCATCTCCACCATCCGCAGCGGCGAACACAAGGGCACAGTCGACCTCAAGCACACCGGCGTGGTGCCCATCGTGGACCTGGCCCGCATTTACGCACTGGCCGCGGGTGACGCGGGGGTCAACACCCACGACCGCCTGCTCGGGGCGGCAGCGGGTGGCGCCATCAGCGAACAGAGTGCGCGAGACCTGAGGGATGCACTGGAGTTCCTGGCCTTCATGCGCATCCAGCACCAGGCGCTGCAGATGGCGACCGGCGAAAAGCCCGACAACTATCTGCACCTGGACGAATTGTCGAACTTCGAGCGCACCCAGCTCAAGGACGCTTTCGCCGTGGTGCAGTCGCTGCAAACGGTGCTGGGTCAGCGCTACCGCATGTGATCGGCGCGGGCGCTGGCAGACCTCAGCGCACGCCCAGCAGTTCGACTTCGAACACCAGGGTGGCGTTGGGCGGAATCACATTGCCGGCGCCGCGCTCGCCATAGGCGATGCGGCTCGGGCAGGTGAGCTTGGCCTTGCCGCCCACCTGGATGCGTTGCACGCCCTCGGTCCAGCACGGAATCACGCGGTTGAGCGGGAATTCGATCGGCGTGCCCCGGGCGTAGGAACTGTCGAACTCCTTGCCGTCAGGGAAAGTGCCGCGGTAATGGACCTTGACCGAGTCGCTGGCGCCAGGTCGTGCGCCGCTGCCCTCCTTGAGCGAGCGGAAGACCAGGCCAGTGGAGGTGACCACAGCGCCCGGCTCCCGGGCTGCGGCGTCGAGCGTGGCGTTCGGCTGCGCCTGTGCCGGCAGGGCAAACAGGCCGGCGGAGAAGGTGGCCAGGGCGATCAGGGCGTGTTTCATGGTCGGTTCAGGTCAGGGGTTGAGGGGTGGCATCGGTGTCGGTGGGCGTCTGCTCGGGGTGTACGTGCTCCTGCGCCAGCGCCCAGACCTCGCGCGGCGGCAGCGGCTTGAGGCGGTGATCGCTCCACACCTGGCGCCACTTGCGCGCGCCGTGCAGGCCATGCCGCAGACCGAGCATGTGGCTGGCGATGGAATACCAGTTCACGCCGTCTTCGGCGTGGGCACGCTCCATGTAGTCGATCATGGCCAGCTCCACCGCTTCGCGGGTCAATCCGGTCTGTGCGGCATCGCCAAAGAAACGGCCGTCCCAGTCTGCCATCAGCCAGGGGTTGTGGTATGCCTCGCGGCCGATCATGGCGCCGTCAACCTGCTGCAGGTGGCTGGCGATCTGCTCATGGGTGGTGATACCGCCGTTGACCACGATCACCAGCCCGGGGAAGTCCTGCTTGAGCCGGTACGCCAGTTCGTAGCGCAGCGGCGGGATCTCGCGGTTTTCTTTGGGCGACAGGCCCTTGAGCCAGGCGTTGCGCGCATGCACCAGAAAGACCTGGCAGCCGCCCTCGGCGACGGTACCGACAAAATCGCGCACGAAGTCGTAGCTCTCCACCTTGTCGATGCCGATGCGGTGCTTGACCGTCACCGGCACGTCCACCACGTCGACCATCGCCTTGACGCAGTCGCGCACCAAGGCGGCCTCCCCCATCAGGCAGGCGCCAAAGGCACCGCGCAGCACACGCTCGCTCGGGCAACCGCAGTTGAGGTTGATCTCGTCATAGCCGCGCTGCTGCCCCAGCTTCGCAGCCACAGCCAGATCCGCCGGCTCACTGCCCCCCAGCTGCAAGGCCACCGGGTGCTCCTCTTCATTGAAGCGCAGATGCTGGGCCGCATTGCCGTGGATCAGCGCGCCCGTGGTCACCATCTCGGTGTACAGCAGTGTGTGGCGGGTGAGCAGGCGGTGGAAGTAGCGGCAGTGGCGGTCGGTCCAGCTCATCATGGGAGCTACCGACAGGCGCCAGGGACTGTGATTCGAGCCAGGAGCCTGCGCGGCAGAAGGCATCGAAGCGAAACGGGTGGGAAGAGAACCCAATTCGGGCCTGCTTTTGAGGACTGTGGCCGTCGCCACAGCCGGAAAAACAGGGTCGAAGTGGGACTCTTGTCCATCCGTTGCAGCCGATGTGCTTCTGCCGCGCAGGCTCCCAGGTTGTTGGTGTTGATCGATGTCTGTCAATTCTCAGCCCTTGCTGGTCGGCCCACGGCTTCTGCATTTCGGTGCATCTGCGGGATGTTCCTGGTGTCCGGTGCGTCGGGAAGGGGACCCCCAGGGTCTCCATCCAGCAGCGCTGGCGACCCGTTCTTCGCACCGGTCCGCCTCCGAAAAGCACGCCGCATTGTATTGAGCGGGTCCACCCCTTCGCACACCGGCTTCCTACACTCTCTGCGCCAAGCGATGGCCAGACACCGGGCCATGTGCCTGCAAAAGAAGGGCCAGAAAGGCGGCACGCCCGACCGCTCCATGGCTGTCAGCGGGCCGGTCCACGATGCTCGGCCGTGAGACGGTGGACGTCGGTCGGCGAGCTCTGTGGCCTTGACTGGCGGCAGGCTCTGAGCGTGGGGTCCACCCCAACCCATACCCGCCCTCTGCTGCCGACCATCGGCCCTGCACGTCAACAGCCCTCAGCCGACAGACCGCATCACGCCCGCAGCAGCAGCCCTGGCATGCGCGACTGGACCGGCAACGGTGCGCACAGGCACACGGCAGCACGACAAAGGGCCCGCAGGCCCTTTGTCACTTCGCCACCAGCACATCGCCCGATGGTGCTGCCGGCGGCTGCGCCGGCAGCACCCGCGACCCATGGCGCTGCCGCGAGAGCAGCAGGTAGACCGAGGGCACCACGAAGATGGTCAGCAGGGTGCCCAGGCTCATGCCACCGACGATGACCCAGCCGATCTGCTGACGGCTCTCGGCCCCGGCGCCGGTGGCCAGCGCCAGCGGAATGGCGCCCAGCACCATGGCGCCCGTGGTCATGAGGATGGGGCGCAGGCGCAGCGTGGCAGCCTCGGTCACGGCTTCGACCTTGCTCTTGCCCGCTTCGCGCAGCTGGTTGGCGAACTCCACGATCAGGATGCCGTGTTTGGTGATCAGGCCCACCAGGGTGATGAGCCCGATCTGGCTGAACACGTTGAGCGTGCCGCCGGTGAATTTGAGCGCCAGCAAGGCGCCCAGCATGGACAGCGGCACACTGAGCATGATGATGAAGGGGTCGACAAAGCTCTCGAACTGAGCGGCCAGCACCAGGTAAATGAACAGCAGCGCAAGAGCGAACACGATGGCCAGCGAGCCCGAGGAGCTGCGGAACTCGCGGCTCTGGCCGTTGAGGTCGGTGGTGTAGCCGGCGGGCAGCACTTGCGCTGCGATGGCGTCCATGCGCTCCAGCGCCGCGCCCAGTGCGAGGTCGGGCGAGAGGTTGGCGGTGATGGAGGCGCTGCGCCGCTGGCCGAAGTGGTTGAGGTCGCGCGGCACCACCACCTCGCGCAACTGCACCAGAGAGGTCAGCGGGATCATGGCGTCGCCACGACCGCGCACGAACAGACGGTCGATGTCGTCGGGTGTGCTGCGCTGGGCGCTGTCGGTCTGCACCACCACGTCGTATTGCTCGCCGCCCTGCTTGTAGCGGGTGACGATGCGGCCACCGAGCATGGTTTCCACCGTGCGCGCGATGACGTCCACATTCACCCCCATGTCGGCGGCGCGCTCGCGGTCCACGTCCAGGCGGATCTCGGGCTTGTTCAGGCGCAGGTCGGTATCCACCTGCACGAAGCCGGGAACTTTGGCCATTTCGTCCTGGAAACGGCGCACCACCTGGGCCAGGTTTTCATAGCTGTCGTTGGTGACGATGACGTAATTGATCGGCCGCTCGCGAAAGCCCTGACCCAGCGAAGGCGGGGTGATGGGGAAGCCGCTGATGCCCGGCAGCGCTGCGATGCGCGGTGTGATTTCGCGGGCGATTTCCTGTGTGGTGCGCTCGCGCTCTTCCCACGGTTTGGCGCGCAGAAACACGGTGCCCTGCGCCACGGTGGGGTTGCCGATGTTGCTGAAGATGCGGTCGAACTCCGGGTAGTCCTGGCCGATGCGCTCCACCGCTTCGGCGTAACGCCGGGTGTAGTCCAGGGTAGCGCCATCAGGGCCGTTGAGGTTGACCAGGATGACGCCGCGGTCTTCGATAGGGGCGAGTTCCTGCCGGGTGTTTTGCAACAGCCACCAGCTGCCCAACGCGCTGGCCACCATGACGCCCAGCACCAGCCAGCGCAGGTTCAGGCTGAGCACCAGCACGCGGCGGTAGCCCTGCGTCAGCCCCTGCAGCAGGCGCTCCATGTTGCGGTCGAACCAGCCCGGGTTGGGGTTGTGGCGCAGCAGTTTGCTGCTCATCATGGGCGAGAGGGTGAGGGCCACAAAGCCCGAGACCACCACCGCGCCGGCCAGCGCCAGCGCAAACTCGGCAAACAGGCGGCCGGTGCGGCCCGGGGTGAAGGCCAGTGGCGCATAGACCGCCGCCAGGGTCAGGGTCATGGCCACCACGGCAAAGCCGATTTCCCGCGCGCCTTTGATGGCCGCGTCGAACGGCTTCATGCCTTCCTCGATGTGGCGGTAGATGTTCTCCAGCACCACGATGGCGTCGTCAACCACCAGACCAATGGCCAACACCAGCGCCAGCAGGGTGAGGGTGTTGATGGAGAAGCCGAACAGCGCCATCAGCGCGAAGGTGCCGATGAGCGAGACCGGTATGGTCACCAGCGGGATGATGGAAGCGCGCACCGTGCGCAGGAAGACGAAGATGACCAGCGCCACCAGCACCACCGCCTCGGCAATGGTGGTGTAGACCGCCTTGATGGAGCGGTCGATGAACACCGAGTTGTCGTTGGCGATGTCCACATTCACACCGGGCGGCAGGTCGCTGCGCACTTTGTCCAGCAGTTGGCGCACGGCGGCCGAGAGTTCCAGCGGGTTGGCGGTGGCCTGGCGGATGACACCCAGCGAAATCGAGTCGCGGCCGTTCAGGCGCACCGCGCTGCGCTCGTCCTGCGGCCCCTGCTCGATGCGGGCCACATCACCCAGGCGCACAGGCAAGCCGTTGACATTGCGCAGCGTGACGTCGCGAAACTGTTGCGGCGTCTGCAGGTCGGTGGCAGCGGTCACGTTGAACTCGCGCTGGCTGCTCTCGATGCGGCCGGCCGGTACTTCCAGGTTGGAGCGGCGCAGGGCGTCTTCCACGTCCTGCACGGTCAGCCGGTAAGCGGCCAGGCGGTCGGGGTCGAGCCAGACCCGCATGGAGTAGCGCCGCTCGCCATACAGGCGCACATCGGCCGCGCCGGTGGCCGTTTGCAGCACCGGTTTGGCAATGCGGTTGGCCATGTCGGAGAGTTCCAGGCGGCCGAAGCGGTCGGAGCTGAGGGCGATCCAGATGACCGGAAAGGCATCGGCCTCGACCTTGGCAATCACCGGTTCGTCAATGCCCTGCGGCAGGCGCTGGCGCACGCGGCTGACCTTGTCGCGCACATCGGCGGCCGCGGCGTCTGGGTCGCGCTCGAGCTTGAAACGGATGGTGATGTTGCTCTGCTCCTGCCGGCTGGTGGAGGTGAGCACGTCCACCCCCTCGATGCCGGCCAGCGAGTCTTCCAGCGGCTTGGTGACCTGGGACTCCATCACCTCGCTGGATGCACCGGCAAACCGGGTTTGCACCGACACGGTGGGTTCGTCGATTTTGGGGTATTCGCGAACCGTCAACCCCTGGAAGGACACCCAGCCGACCAGCAGGATGAGCAGGGACAGCACGCTGGCAAAGACCGGGCGGCGGATGGAAATCTCGGGCAGTTGCATGGCGGTGGCTCCTGGGCGCTGTCAACCGGCTGCGGCACGCGGCGGGCCGCCGGCGCCAGGGGCACGGTCCGCAGCGGACGGGCCTGCCCCGCCCGGCTTCGCGGGCTTGTCCATGTCCACCACGCGCACCGGTGTACCGTCGCGCTGCAGCCGTTGCTGGCCCGCAATGACCACCGTCTGGCCGGCCTGCAGACCGCTGACCACCTGCACCTGCGCACCCCGGCGCACACCCAGCTGCACCTCGACCCGGCGCGAGGTGGAGCGGGCGGTCTCGCCTTCCCCGTCACGGACCAAAGTGACCACAAACTGCTTGCCTGCCTGGGGCACGATGGCCTCTTCGGGCACCATCAGCGCGTCCGCCTGGGTGGCGAACACCGTGGTCACCCGTGCAAACATGCCCGGGCGCAGCGCACTACCCGCCGACGCCTGCAGGGCCGCACGCACCGCGATGGAACGCCCGTTGGCATCGAGCAGCGGGTCAACTGCCTGCACACGCGCGGCAAAGCTCTGCCCCGGCAGTGCGTCCAGCGCCACCTTCACCGACTGGCCGGGGGCGATGCGCGGCTGGTAGCGCTCGGGCAGGCGGAAATCAACCAGCAGCTGGCTGGTGTCTTCCAGATTGACCAGATCGGCGCCATCCTTGACGTAATCGCCCAGATGGATGTTGGTCAGACCCACCGTGCCGTCAAACGGCGCCACCACCCGCATGCGGGCCAGCCGTGCCTGCGCCAGTGCCACCTGCGCCTCGGCCACCTGCAAAGCGGCACGGCTTTCGTCGAGCACGCGCTGAGCGACGAAGGCCTGCGCCACCAGTTCCTCGTTGCGCTTGAGGTTGGCGCGCGCGATCGACAGCGCGGCCTGCGCCTGGCTCAGCTCGGCTTTCTGCAGCACATCGTCCAATTGCACCAGCAGCTGGCCTTTGCGCACCCGCTGGCCTTCGACAAAACCGATCTGCGCGATGCGCCCGGCCACCTCGGGCCGCAGCACCACGCTCTGGCGCGAGCGCAGCGAGCCGACCGATTGCGCATCGTCCTGCAAGGCCAGCGACTGCACCGTCGCCACCTCCACACTGACCGGGCCACCCGCGCCGGGTCCGCCGCGCCCCCCCGCTGGCGCCGCACCGGCAGCGCTGCCCGCTGCGCCAGGACCACCGGCCGCGGGTGTGGCGCTGGTCGCAGCGGGCGCACCGGGCTGACCATGTTGGTACCACCAGGCCAGGCCCGATGCAGCTGCGATGCCGACAACGGCAATGCCTGTGTAAAACGTTTTGCGTGCCATCTGTGGAGTCTGTCGAAGCGTGGGTAGAAAGGGTTGCCCTGCGGCGGTGGCCCGGGTTGCGGCCGGTTCACTGCGGCGACCGGCAAACAATGTAGCAAGCCAGGTGAAAGCCTGTTGACGGGCACTGCGGAAAACCCGGCCCACCCGTCAGTCGGCAAGGTTCAGGGCACGCCCCGGTTGGCCAGCGCATCGGCCCGCTCGTTACCAGGGTGGCCCGCATGGCCGCGCACCCAATGCCACTCGATGTGGTGCACCCCGTCGTGGGCCAGTGCGTCCAGCCGCTGCCACAAGTCGGCGTTTTTCACCGGCTGCCGGGCGGCGGTCTTCCAGCCCTTGGCTTTCCAGCCATGAATCCATTCAGTAATGCCTTTGCGCACATACTCGCTGTCCAGGTACACAGACACCCGGCAGGGGCGCTTGAGAGCCGACAGACCTTCAATCACTGCCATCAGTTCCATGCGGTTGTTGGTGGTCTCGTGCTCGCCGCCCCACAGCTCTTTTTCATGCCCCCCCGATCGCAGCACCACGCCCCAGCCGCCGGGGCCCGGGTTGCCTTTGCAGGCACCATCGGTGTACATCACCACATCATTGATCACAGGACACTCCATGGGGGTTGGGTGAGCGGGCAGCGCAGCGCAGTGGCGGCATCATCCCGGAGGGCGTCGGCGGTTGGCCACCGGCACTGGGCGGGCGGCGACCATGCGGCGGGGTTTCCAGGCGGGGCCGAGCAGCCGCACGCCATGCACGCGCTTGATGGCCACCAGCAGGTAAACGGCACCGAATATGGGCCACCAGCGCGCGCCGACGCGGTCCATCCAGGCACTGCGCTGCAGCCAAGGCTCGGTATGCACCGCTGGCCGGTAACAGCCAAAGCGCTCGGACTCTAACTCAAACCCGAGCAGGCGAAGCCAGTCGCGCGCGCGCCAGGGCGCGATGAACTCTCCCGCGTCGGGAAGGTAACGCCGCCCCAGGCCCAGACCCAACGGTTGCAGCAGGTGCGCACGCGCCTGCCGCAGACCCCACAGGCTGGCCGGGTTGAGTCCGCAGATGACCACCCGGCCCTCGGGCACCAGCACCCGCTCCACCTCGCGCAGCACCTGATGGGGGTCGGCGCTGAGCTCAAGCGTGTGCGGCAACAACACCAGGTCCAGGCTGGCGGCTGCGAAGGGCAGCGCCGCCGCATCGGTCACCAGCGCCACCCGGGGCGCCTCCAGCACCGGCGGCCTCGCACCCGCCGGGTCGTCTGCACCCCCCACCGCCTGCGCGCCCTCGGGTGCCACCGGCCCATCGGACGGCAAAGCCCAGGCAGACGCCTCCTCGGGCAGGGCCAGCCAGCGGTGGGGCATGCGGTTGGCACGCAAGCCCGACAACTGCGGCAAGCCCAGCTGCAGCGCATGGAAGCCAAACAAATCGGCCACCGCCAAGTCCAGCTGGGTCTGCTCCCAGGACAGCAGGTAGCGGCCCGGCGGCGTGCCGAGCCACTGTTGCAAATTTATAATGGGTGTGCTCATGGAGCGGGAACATCGGGCCATGGAATCCGTTGCAAACCCGAGCGGCTGCAGCCGTGCAAAGGGATCGCAGGGACAGCCGCCCGAACCAGCGCAACAAGCGACATCTTTGCAGGCTTGCCGGCCTTGCCGTCTGCCGGACTGTGCAGAAACATGTTGGGCATGGACCGCTGCGGTCGGTGACCGGCACATGACTTGCAAGCCTGACAGACGCCCGGGGTGGACATACTCTACCTGTACCCTGCCCTTTCCCCTCAACGCGCTGCGTATATCCATGACCCTGCACCCCATTTGCGCTTTCAATGACAACTACATCTGGGTGTTGCACGACCAGCAACGCGCCCTGGCCGTTGACCCCGGCGAGGCCGACGGTCTGCTGCCGTGGTTGCGCGAACACGGGCTGACGCTGGAGGCCATCCTGGTCACCCACCACCATCGCGACCACACCGGCGGCGTCGTGCGGCTGCACCAGGCCACCGGCGCGCGCGTGGTAGGGCCCGCCGACGAAGCGCTGCCACTGCCTGTAGAAGGCGTACGCGGAGGCCAACAGCTGCGCGTGCTCGGTCATCCGGTGGAGGTACTGGCCGTGCCGGGCCACACCGCAGGCCATGTGGCTTTCTACCTGCCCTCGGTGGCAGGACGGCCGGTCCTGTTTTGCGGCGACACCCTGTTCTCGGGTGGCTGCGGCAGGCTGTTTGAGGGCACACCCGAGCAAATGCTGCAATCGCTCGATCGGCTGAGCAGCTTGCCGGACGACACCCGGGTATGCTGCGCGCACGAATACACCCTGTCGAACCTGCGTTTTGCACAGGTGGTGGATCCGGACAACCCGGCGCTGGCAGCGCATGTGGCGCATTGCCAGCAATTGCGCGAACGGAACCAACCCACACTGCCCAGCTCCATCTCGCTGGAGCGCCAGATCAACCCCTTTTTGCGCTGCTCGCAGCCGGCCTTGCTGGCGGCTGCCCTGGCACACGATCCCGCCACCCCGCCCACGGCTTTGGGCGTCTTCACCACGCTGCGCGCCTGGAAAAACGTTTTCGCATGACCCTTACACGATCCACCCCATCGCGGCTGCGCGTGTGGGGCGCACTGACCCTGAGCCTGTTGCTGGCCGCCTGCGCCACCGCACCGGGCCCTGGCGTCACACAGCCCCCAGCCGCCGCCCAGATCCTGAACAGCCAGCCGCCGAGCACGGCGCCAGCGCCGCGTCCGGCCGGGCCGCCTGGCCACCACGATCCCTCGCTCAGCGCCCTCGCGTCTGGCAGCCTCACACCGGCGCCGGTGACTTTTCTGTCAGCACCGGCCGACATCTGGGACCGCATCCGGCGCGGCTTTGCCATACCCGACCTGGACAACGAACTGGTGCGCGACCGCGAGCAGTGGTATGCCAGCCGCTCCGACTACCTGCAGCGCATGACGCTGCGCTCCGAGCGCTACCTGTTTCACATCGTCGAAGAGATCGAACGCCGCAACCTGCCCATGGAGCTGGCCTTGTTGCCGTTCATCGAAAGCGCCTTCAACCCGCAGGCGGTCTCCAGTGCCCGCGCTGCCGGCATGTGGCAGTTCATGCCGGCCACGGGGCAGTCCTTCGACCTCAAGCAAAACGTGTTCCGCGATGACCGGCGCGATGTGCTCGCCTCCACCCGTGCAGCGCTGGACTACTTGCAGCAACTGCACGAGCGCTTTGGCGACTGGCACCTCGCGCTGGCCGCCTACAACTGGGGCCAGGGCAACGTCAACCGCGCCGTCACCCGCAACCAGCGCAGCGGCCTGCCCGCCAGTTACAGCGACCTGAGCATGCCGCTGGAAACCCGGCAATACGTCCCCAAACTGCAGGCGGTCAAAAACATCGTGGCCCGTCCCGATGCCTTTGGGGTGCAGTTGCCCGCCATTGGCAACCGGCCATTCTTTGACACCATCACCCTCACCCGCGACATCGACGTGGCCCTCATTGCCAGTCTGGCCGGTATCAGCGAGAAGGACTTTCGCGCACTCAATCCGTCGATCAAGCTGCCGGTGGTGATGGCTTCGGGCACGCCCAACATCCTGCTGCCCTGGGACATTGCGGCCGAGTTCCAGCGCCAACTGCAATCGCATAACGGCCCGTGGGCCAGCTGGACCGCCTGGGTGGTGCCCAGCACCATGAGCGCCGCCGAGGCCGCCCGCCGGGTGGGCATGAGCGAGGCGCAGTTGCGCGAGGTCAACAACATACCGCCGCGCATGCTGGTGCGCGCGGGCTCCAGCCTGCTGGTGCAGCGCGATCACAGCCGGCACGGCGACGTGCCCGAACACGTGGCCGACAACGGCCACCTCAGCCTGCAGCCCGAGGTGGTTTTGCGCCGTACGGTGGTGCGCGCCCGCAAAGGTGAAAACCTCGCCCAGCTGGCCCGCCGCTACGGGGTCAGCGCCGTCAGCGCTGCCGACTGGAACCGGCTGACGGTCAACACCCGCCTCAAACCCGGCCAGCGCATTGCCCTGATGCTGCCGCAGCGCGCCACGCCGACCCAGGGCCGCACCCCACAGGCCAGGGCCAAGTCGCGCACTACCGCGCAAAAAGCAGTCGCACCACGGCAGAGCCGGGTGACCCAAGGCGGTCAACGGTCCAAGAAGTCCGGCACCCAGGTGGCCCTGCGTGACCGGCAGGCGCGCAAGCCCTGACGGTTTGCATGGGTGTCCCGGTAGCTTGCCACTGGTGGCTGCTGGACTTCCATGTGAGCGAATGGGTTGAAAAACGCCATGGGTGGGCCATTCGCGAGCCCTTCTCGGTGATAGCGCCGCGCCCTCGGGCCTGGGCTCCCGCGCGAACGCAGGGTCACCAACGGCAGAGGTGGACTGGCCATCGGGGGCCAGTCCAGGGCCCGGGCAAACGATCAGGCCCGGAAACGGCGTTTGGCGTCGCTGGCAAATGCGTTGGTGTAGGTGCGGGTCAATACCACTTTTTGCACCTGCTGCGCATCGACGAACCGGGCCAGGGTACGCGCGGCCACCGTCGGCCCCGCCTCCGGCATCAGGCCGTCGGGCACCCACGCTTCGCGCGCCCGGCTGAAGGCTGCCAGGTACAGGGCCCGATCGCCCTGAAAGTACGGCTCGGGCAACACATCGTTCAAGTCCGATGGGCCCGCCGTTTGCAGCCACTTCAGGGCCAGCACCATCGCATTGGCCAATGCCTGGCACAGGCCGGGCTGCTCCTGCGGCCAGGCAGCCGGCACCGCCAGGCAAGTGGTGGGCAGAGTGCCCCCGAACACTTCGCTGCTGCCGCGCAGGGTGCGGGTGTCGGCCACCACCCGCAAGTCGCCACTTTGCTCCAGCTGGGTGACCAGTGGGTCGTGGTAGCACAAGGCATCCACCTGCCCGGTGCGCAGTGCGTTGGCCGTGGCAGCAGGCCCGTCGAACACGCGAAACCGCACATCCTGCGCGCCCAGGCCAGCCCGCGCCAGCACCAGTTGCGCCACCCGGTGGCTGCCAGCACCCAGCGCGGTGACGGCCACGCGCCGCCCGCGCAGATCCTCCATGCCACGAAAACGCCCCAGGGTTGAGCGCGAAACACCCAGCACCAATTGGGGGGCGCGGCCTTGCAGCACGATGGAGCGCAACTCGTGGCCCTGCATCTGAAGGCTGAGGATCTGGCTGTATGCCAAGGCCCCCACGTGTGCCGCGCCCGATATCAAAGCCTGCGCGGTCTGCTCACTGTGAGCGAAATCGCGCACCCGCACATCCAGCCCCTCGGCAGCGAAAAAGCCCTTGCGCTCGGCAATGGTCAAGGGCAACTGACAAAACGAGGTCTTGTGGTCCACCGCCAACTGCACCCGCATGGGTGCTGCGGACGACCGTGGCGGGTACAAAGGTGCCGAGGCCTGCGCCCGCGCCATTGACAGTGCTGACAGCCCCGCTGTCGCACACACAAGCCCCCAATGCCGACGGCTCCACATGAGCACACCCCTTCAGTGCTGGACAACCCAAACGTCAGCTTAATCACCCGGTGCTCGACGCGCATCGGGTGAAGTCCCGAGCCAATGGCGCCCTCGGCTCAAAACCTTGGACAACACCACAGGCCACACCACCAGCAGGATGGGCCCATGCCCGCCTGCACAACACCTGCAGGAGGCACCCAAAAGCACATGAAAAGCAGGCACGATGGGGCGGCGATACCCGCCCCCGTCACCGCTGGACCTGCAGGCAGCGCAGGCTTGAACGATCAGCGCCGGTCCACCAGCGCATGGGCGATGGTGCCCAGGTCCACGTATTCGAGTTCACTGCCCACCGGCACCCCACGCGCCAGCCGGGTGACGGTGACCCCGCGCGCCTTGAGCGCCTGGGCCATCACATGCGCGGTGGTCTCGCCCTCGGCGGTGAAATTGGTGGCCAGAATCACCTCACGGATACCGTGGTCGCCGCCTGCGGCAGCGTCCACGCGTTCAAACAGTTTCTGCAAACCGATGTCGCGTGGCCCCACCCCATCGAGCGGGCTCAGCCGCCCCATGAGCACAAAGTACAAGCCTTTGTAAGCGCCGGTGCGCTCCATGGCCGCCTGATCGGCCGGGGTCTCCACCACGCACAGCAGGCCCGGGTCACGGCGGGGATCGCGGCAGACGGCGCACACCGTGTCTTCGGTGAAGGTGTGGCACAGCGCGCAGTGCTGCACCGTGCTGCAGGCGTGTTGCAGGGCCCTTGAAAGGCGTTGTCCGCCCTCGCGGTCGTGCTGCAACAAGTGAAACGCCATGCGCTGGGCCGACTTGACGCCCACCCCGGGCAGGCAGCGCAGCGCCTGCACCAGTTGCTCCAGCGAATGGGTATCGGCCACGCCAGGTGCAGCGATCAGAACGGAAACTTCATGCCACCGGGCAAGCCCGGCATGCCGGCGGTGAGCTTGCCCATTTTCTCGTTCGAGGTTTCCTCGGCCTTGCGCACGGCGGCATTGAAGGCTGCGGCCACCAGGTCTTCGAGCATGTCCTTGTCGTCGGCCAGCAGACTGGGGTCGATGGTCACGCGGCGCACATCGTGCTTGCACGTCATCACCACCCGGACCAGACCCGCTCCCGACTCTCCCGTGACTTCGATGTTGGCCAGCTCGTCCTGCGCCTTTTTCAGGTTGTCCTGCATGGCCTGGGCCTGCTTCATCAGGCCGGCGAGTTGTCCTTTGTTGAACATGGTCTTCCTTGTGTGCGGTGTTGGGTTGAATGCGTTGCCGATGCCTCAAGCAGGGGATGCCTTGAGGGAGCCGGGCACGATTGTGCCGCCAAAGTCGCGCACCATCTGCTGCACCCAGGGGTCGTCGCGGACGATCTGCTCGGCTTCCCGCTGCGAATGCCAGGCCTGGGCGGCCTGGCGCAGCGCCACCGAGTCGTCCACAGGTCCGATTTCGACCACCAGCCGCACCGCATGGCCGGCGTCCTGCAGCGCTGCGGCCAAGCGGTCGACCGTCTGGCCCTGCTTGAGCGATTCGCGCTCGACCCGCAGCAACCATTGGCCGTCATCGCGGGCCACCAGTTGGGACTGCAAGGCCAGCTCCCGTGCCAGTGCCGTGATGCGCTCGGCACGCACCAGCTGCAGCACCGTCTCGCACCAGACATCACCTTCAGCGGTGCGCACGGGGTCGCGCACCTCGACCGGCTCGCCCGGCTCGCGCAAGCGGTCCAGTCGGGTGGACGGCCCGGGGTCGCGCACCGGTACGGGCACCACCCGGCGCGAGGTCATGACCCCGTCGACCGGCGGCGCTGGCGGGTCGTCTGCTGGCAAATCCTCGGCCACCTCCCCATTCGGCCACGCCTGGCTCTCCGGCACGGGCTGCGCTGTGGCCACCGCTGCCCGGCCAGCAGCAGGGACGATGGCAGCGGCTGCCATGCTGGGGCTGTGGGGTGGCTGCGCATCCCGAGACGGCAAGACCTGCGCAGCGGACGACGCAGGGGCTGGCACCGTGGACGAAGCGGAGGTGGCCGATAAGGTAGCCGGTGGGGGGGCGCTCACGGGCACAGCGGGCACCGAGGCCGCTGACCCGACGCCAGAGGCCTCACCCCCGGTTTTCAGGCTTTTTTTTTCCGCCCCTGGTCCGTGAGTCGGTTTGAAAGCCAGCAGGCGCAGCAGCACCATGGTCAGCGCCGCATACTCGTCCGGCGCCAGACCCAGTTCACCCCTGCCGTGCAGGCACAGGCTGTAGAGCAATTGCGTCTCATCGGCTGGCAAGGCATGGGCCAGACGCAGGATCTCCGGCGCATCCGGGTCGTCGGTGGCCATCAGGGCCTCGCGCTCGGGCACCGCCTGCAGCACCGCCATGCGCTGCAACAGGCTGGTCATGTCCTCCAGCGTCGACGCCGCGTTCAGTCCGTTGGTGCGCAAGGCGTCGATGGTGTCCACCACCGCAGCGCCATCCGCACGGGCCAGCCCGTCGATCAGGCGCAACACGTAGCTTCGGTCCACAGCGCCGAGCATCTGCCGCACGGCCGCCTCCTGCAACTGCCCACCACCGAAGGCAATGGCCTGGTCGGTCAGCGACAGCGCATCCCGCATGGAGCCGCGCGCGGCCCGCGCGATCAGGCGCAGCGAAGCAGCCTCGGCCGCCACTCCCTCGGCTTGCAGCACGCGCGTGAGGTGCTCATGCACCGTTTCGGGCGCCATCGGCCGCAGGTTGAATTGCAAGCAGCGCGAGAGCACCGTGACCGGTACCTTCTGCGGGTCGGTGGTGGCGAGCACGAACTTCAGGTACTCGGGCGGCTCCTCCAGGGTCTTGAGCATGGCGTTGAACGCATGCCCGGTGAGCATGTGCACCTCGTCGATCATGAAGACCTTGAAACGCCCCTGCACCGGCTTGTACACCGCCTGCTCCAGCAGCGACTGCACTTCGTCCACGCCGCGGTTGGAGGCGGCGTCCAGCTCGGTGTAATCGACGAAACGGCCGGCATCGATGTCGGCGCAGGCCTGACAGACACCACAGGGCTCGGCGGTGATACCGCCCTGCCCGTCAGCCCCCAGGCAGTTGAGCGACTTGGCCAGGATGCGCGAAACCGTGGTCTTGCCCACACCGCGGGTACCCGTGAACAGATAGGCATGGTGCAGTCGCTGGGTGCCCAGCGCGTTCGACAGCGCCTGGACCACATGCTCCTGGCCGACCATCTCACGGAAGTTGCGCGGGCGGTATTTGCGGGCCAGGACGACGTAGGACATAGGCCACGGATTCTAAAGGTGGGGCCAGGCCGGCAGCACCGGCGCCCATCGCCTACAATGGCTGGTGACGGGCCTTCCCGCATGGTGAAGCGGCCAACCGGGTCAGGTGGGGAACCAAGCAGCCCTAACTGTGGAGCCAGTGCCGGGGTCGAGGCTCGTCACTCCCCTTCCCAAGAAACCGTTCGGACAGCTGCCCAAGCAGGCGCTGCCCGCTGAGGCGTTTGGTTTTCTGCTGCGCCCGTCGGGGGTTTCTGAACCGCGCATTCGTTACCTGCTCACCGCATTCGATATCCGAAGGGCGTGCACACCCGGACAGCAGGGCGTTCCATGGGCGGCGATTCAGATGCGCCGGTGGCACCCGGCATGCCCAACCAGCGAATCGGTCTGGCCGTCGTTCATGGCCACTGCCTACAGTGGCGATCAGCCACTGTGCGGGTCTCTGTTCACAGTTGACCGACACGCCGCAGCGCATCGCGAACATCTTGCAACAGCCACAAACCCAGGCAGCGGTCCATTTGCGGAACCACCTCTCCAGCTCCGTAGTGAATGCTCTCACTGACATTGCCCTCGACGAGCAATTGGCGCGCTGGCGGCAAAAAATACGGTGCAAGCTGCAGATTCAGCGGAGTCCAGCTTCCGGTTGGAATATTGGCGTTCCTCGGGTAACTCTGGAACACAAAGGTGGTCGTCAAAAGCCAATGCGACCCACTGGCCACGAATTGCCGCAAAGCCCGGAAAACATCAGCGTGGGAAAAATGAAACAAGCAATCGCGGCACAGGATCAGGTCGACTTTGGGCAGCGGATCTTTCAATATGTCACGACATATGAAACGCCTGCCGGGTTGCGCAAAGCGCTGATTCGCTTCGATCAACGAGGGTACGATGTCGGCACCGGTGTAGTCGATGCCTTGCAGGTTCACATGCTGCATCCAATTGAAATCGCCACACGGTGAATCGAGCATGCTGGTCACGCGGTAGTCGCGCAACAGTACCGGCAATTCCCGGATCAGGTGGCGCGTGTTGACCAGCTCAGACCCCGCACCAGAAACACTCTCAGAAGACTTCCAAGTGTTGTTCTGAAAGATATCAACAAAGATTTGTTCGGTAGAAGAAGATGCGTCGCTCATGGACTCACTCTACCATGCCAAGACATCGTCAGCAGCTGCCCCCGGCTGTGCGCCGCACGCCTGCTCAGGCGCTGGCAAGCCTGTCGGAAATGTCGGGCCTGTAGGGCCTGTCGGACACCCATCAGGGGCACAGTACCAAGCTCGCCCCTGACTTACCCGCGAGCCAGCCAGTCCCGCACGCCCTGCCCTGCCCTTCGGCCGCTGGCCAGGCAAGCGGTGAGCAGGTAGCCGCCGGTCGGGGCTTCCCAGTCGAGCATTTCACCGGCGCAGAAAACCCCGGGCAGGTGTTCGCACATCAGCGCAGCGTCCAGGGCTTCGAACAGCACACCGCCAGCGCTGCTGATGGCTTCGTCGATCGGCCGCGCGGCCACCAGGCGCAGCGGCAGGGCCTTGATCGCAGCGGCCAGACGCGGCCCATCGGCCATACCCGCTTTGCCCAGCACTTCATAGAGCACTGCGGTCTTCAGGGCATCCAGCCCCAGCCGGCTCTTGAGGTGGCTGGAGAGGGAGCGCGAGCCGCGTGGGTGCGCCACCTCGCGCGCCACGCGCCCGGCTGGCCAGTCGGGCAGCAGGTCCAGGTGCGGCACCGCATGGCCGTGGCGGATGATTTCGTCGCGCAGCAGAGCCGACGCCGCGTAGACCAGGCTGCCTTCCACCCCGGTGGCGGTGGCCACGCACTCGCCCTGGCGCTCGAACACCGCACCGGCACCGTTGACGAAACGCAGCACCACGTTCTTGAACGGCTGACCGGCATGACGGGTCACAAAGTGCTCGCTCCAGCCGCGCGCGGGCGTGGGCACCACCTGCAGCGGCAGCGCCTGGCCCTCGGCTGCCGGCTCAGGCTGCAAGGCGATGTCGAAGCCGCAGTTGGACGGCAGCAGTGGCGCCACCGGCACCCCGCGCCCGGCCAGCAACGGTACCCAGGCGCCGTTCGAACCCAAGCGCGCCCAACTGCCACCGCCCAGGGCCAGCAGCAGCGCCCGGGCGCGCACCAGAATCGGACCTGTGGGGGTATCGAAGCACAAGGCCTGTCCGTCCGCAGCCCAGCCCGTCCAGCGGTGGCGCATGTGAAACTGCACTGGCGCACCACCCGGCGCCGGGTGCCGCAGCCGCTGCAACCAGGCGCGCAGCAGCGGCGCGGCTTTCATGTCGGTGGGAAACACCCGGCCCGAGCTGCCGACAAAGGTCTCGATGCCCAAGCCGGCCGCCCAGGCCCGCACCTCGGCAGCGCCGAACCCGCCCAGCAGCGCCTCGACCTGCTCGCGCCGGGCACCGTAGCGCTCGGCAAAACGGTCGGCCGATTCCGAGTGGGTCAGGTTCATGCCGCCTTTGCCGGCGAGCAGAAACTTGCGCCCTACCGAGGGCATGGCGTCGAACAGGTGCACCGGCACGCCAGCGGCCGAGAGCACTTCAGCGGCCATCAGCCCGGCCGGGCCGCCGCCCACGATGGCCACCGGAAGGTCGAGATCGGGCATGGGAGGGTGCGCAGCGGTCACGGCAGGGCGGGCGGTTCGGCCGGGATCTCGATGAGCTGTCCCAGCGGGTTGAGGAAGGCCAGACGCACCGGATCGCCCGGGTGGGCCTGCAAAAGCGCGCGGTGGTAGCGCTGCAACTGTTCGCGCAACATGGCCTGGCGCTCCGGCCGCGTGGCGCTCTTGAAATCGATCACCCACCAGCAGCCGTCGTCACGGCGTTGCACCAGGCGGTCCAGGCGCAGGGGCTGGCCCTCCAGGGCAATGTCCACCTCGTTGGCCCAGTAGCGCAGTTGCGCCGCATCCCAGAGCCAGGCGGCCTCGCCGGTGCGCATGGCCTGCGCCATGCGCAGGGCTTGCTGCGCCTGCGCGGGCCCGAGGGCGAATTCACGCGCCACCGCCTGGCAGTGGACATCGCCCCAGTCAAAACCAGCCGGCGGGGTGGGCAGCCATTGCAGCAGGCGGTGCAGCGCCAGGCCGATGCGGGTGCGCTCTTCGTCGTCCGGCGCTGCGGGCACCGCTGCGGCAGGCACGGGCGCGGCGCTCCACTGCGGCAGCACGGCCAGGGTGCAGCCGCCGTCTGCGCAAGTGCCTGCGGCACCCGGCATCACCGGCAGCGGGGCGGGCACGGGCTGGGCCAGCGGCTCGATGCGCGCACGCCAGCTGGGCGTGCTGTCGGGCCGGTGCGGCTGCACGCTGGAGACGACCACCCGCACCTCGGCACGGGTGAGCGCCACATACAGCGCGTTGAGCTCTTCGAGCGCGCGGGCCTGCTGTTCGGCGGCCAGCAGCCCTTGCGCACAGGCCGGGGGCGTTTTCTCGCTGGCCAGGAACACGAAGCGCTGCGGCCGTTCGGCCTCGCCCGGCCAGTCGACCAGCACACCCATGCTGTCGGCTGGCGGCGGCAGGCTGTCGGTGTCGAGCACCAGCACGGTGTGGGCTTCCAGGCCCTTGGCGCCGTGAATGGTCAGCAGGCGCACCGCATCGGCCTGCACCGGGGCGTGCAGCCGGATGCCGCCGGCTTTGAGTGCCCGCACAAAACGGTAGGCGGTGAGGTAGCGCCCGCCGTCCTGCGCCAGCGACTGTGCCAGCAGGGCGCGCAGCGAGGCCAGCACCGGGCTGCGCAGCCGGGCCGGCATGGCCGCCGCATAGCGGGCGATGAGATCGGCGTCGCGGTAGATGGCGGTCAGTGCGTCGTGCGGCGGCAGGGCCAGCAGCCACTGCCGCCAGCGGCCCAGCTGCGCCGCTGCGGCAGCCAGGTCGGCATCGGTCTGCTGGTCGTCTGAACGGGCCGCGTCCAGCGCCTGCAAGGCGTCCCACCAGGTGGTTCGCTCGGCAGCACCGGGAGGCAGCGTGCCGCTCGATGCGTGGGCAGCGTCCATGCGCCGCACCAGCCGCGCCACGCGGGTCAGCGCCGCGTCATCCAGGCCAAAGATGGGACTGCGCAGAGCGCGCGCCAGGCTCAGGTCGTGTGCGGGCGAGACCAGCGCGTCCAGCAGCGCCACCACATCCTGCACCGCCGGGGCTTCGCTCAGGTCCAGTTTCTCGGGCTGCTCGGCGGCGATGCCGCGCTCGGCCAGCGCCGCGTGCAGCCAGCCCAGGCGTTCGCGCTTGCGCGAGAGCACCATCAGCTCACTGGCCTTCAGTTGCCCGCCGGCCAGCTCGGCCGCGATCCAGTCGGCCGCCTGCGCGGCCTCAAGGGCACTCAGGCTGTCCTCGGGCGCCACGCGCGGGGTGGCCAGGCTGTCGCGCCAGGCGTCGGCAGGCTCTGCCTCGGCTGCGTCGGCCGCATCGCCATTCACCGCCTCGCGCGGCACGGCGGGCAGCGCGAGCACGGCACCGGGCGCCACGCTGTCGGTGGTGTGGGGGCGAAAGCCGCTGTAGCCCGCATCCTGCTGCGCGCCGCCCATGACGGCATTGAGCGTGCCGATGACCTCGGTCGCACAGCGGCGGGTGTGGTCGCACGACAGCAGCGCACCCGACAGGCCCTGCACCACGAACGCCTGCGCCGCCTTGAAGACCTGCGGCTCGGCGCGGCGGAAGCGGTAGATGGACTGCTTGGGATCGCCCACCAGAAACACCGACGGCGCCTCGCCCGCCCCCGCGCCGGCATAACCCGACAGCCAGCCGTACAGGGCCTGCCACTGTAGCGGGTTGGTGTCCTGGAATTCGTCGATCAGCAGGTGGCGCACCCGCGCGTCCAGGCGCTGCTGCATCCAGCCCGACAGCTCGGCGTCGCCGAGCAGGCGGCGCGCAGCGCCTTCGACATCGTTCATGTCCACCCAGCCGCGTTCGCGCTTGAGCGCCCGGTAGTCGGCCAGCAGTGCACGGGTCAGCCGCGCCAGGCGCTGCTGGTGCGCCCAGGCTTGCGCCTGCAGGCGGGCAGCCAGCACGCGCTGGCACAGATGCTGAGCTGCACGAACGGCTTCTATGCCGCCGAGCTTGTCATTGAACTTGCGCGGCTCGTTCTTCTGGGTGAGCAGCGCTGCGATGGCTTCATCGGGGCGTCCATCGGTGAGCGCACGTTCGAGCTCAACCCCTTTGGCCGAAAACGTCGGCGCGCTGGCCCGCCCCAGTGCGGCCGCCGCCGTCAGCAGCAGCGACCGGTGCTCGACCAGCAGCGCCTGCGCCGGGTCATCGTGTGCGGCCAGGTCCGGGTCAGCAGCGGACAGGGGCTGCACCGAGGCGTCCACGATGCCCGCCTCGTCGGCCAGTACAAACTCCACCCGCTTGTCCAGGGCGTTCTTCAGCGCCTTGAGCGTCAGGTGGCGGCCGTGGCGGGCCACGCTGTCCATGAAGTCCTGGTGCAAGGCCGGCTCGGCCGCCACGGTGGCAAAAAAGCGCGGCCACACCAGGGCGACCGCCTGGGCATCGTCTTCGAGCAACTCGTGCTCGGCCGGCAGGCCCAGATCTTGCAGCACCGACAACGGCGCGCTGCGCAGCAGGGCGGCAAACCAGCTGTGAAAGGTGCGGATCTGCACCGGCCGGCCATCGGCCAGCAGCCGGGCGTGCAAGCCGCGCAGGTCGGCCGCGCGGGCCCGCGCGGCGTCCGGCGCCAGGCCGCGCAGGACCAGCTCCTTCGCCAGTCGCTCGTTGTCGTGGCCGGCGAACTCGCGCAGCCACTCCTGCAGGCGCTGGCGCATTTCGCCCGCGGCCTTCTTGGTGAAGGTGATGGCCAGGATGTCTTGCGGGGCCGCGCCGTCGAGCAGCGCACGCAGGATGCGCGAGACCAGCATCCAGGTCTTGCCGGCGCCGGCGCAGGCCTCCACCGCCACGCTGCGCGCCGGATCGCAGGCCACGGCATAAAAGGCGGCGCTCTCGACCAGCCGGCCGTCGATGCGGTAGGCGGCGCTGATCTCAGACATGTGAAGCAAAAAAAGTTTGACGTGTCGCTGGCGTCCCCGCAAACAGCCCGGCACACACCGTGGAACCGGCCGGGCCACGGGTGTGGTGCGCCCAATGGAGGGAAGGCGCGCAGCGGCGCAGGGGTTCGATCATGCTCTGAAGTCCTTTCGGCACAGGCCGCGCGCGGCGCAGAAGTCGCACACCTTGCCTTCACCCAGCGGCGGCAGGGCATGCCCGGCGGCGATGCGCGAGAGGTCGTGCTCGATGCCCGCCAGCAGCTGCTCGCGCGCCACCGCGATCTCGGTCTGCTCGATCCAGCGGGTGGCCGCAAACTGGCCTTCGGTCTCGCGGCTGTCGGTGATGCTCAGGTACGCACCCCGCACGGTTTCTTCGCCCAGCAAGGCCGCATAGAAGGCGATCTGGGTGTCTTCGGCGGGGTTCCTCACCCGCTCCAGCGTGGTCTGGCGGGGTTCGGTCTTGTAGTCGATCACCAGCGGGATCGGCCCTTCCGGGCTGGCCTGCCGGTCAATGCGGTCGAGCTGACCCACCAGTCGCCAGCGGCCGACGCTGCGGCTGAGCGACACCTCGGCCCGCTCGAAGCGGGGGCCTGCGCCTTCATGGCCGCTCAGCCAGGCCAGGTAGCCGTCGCGCAAGGCCGGCCAGGCCGCCCGATACGGCAAGAAGGCCGCCCCGCCCTCGCCCGCCCCGGGCGAGAGTCCACGCGCCCGGGCCTCGTCTTCGGCCAGCGCGTCCAGGCGCTGGCGGTCATTGAGACCGTCACCCGCCCCCTCGCGGCGCGCCTCGTGGAAGCGTTTGAGGACGGCGTGCAGCCAGTTGCCCAGGTCGCGCTTGTCCGGCTCGGCCTCGATCTCGTCGGCCTCCTGCAGCCGCAGCTGGCGCAGGGCAAAAAAGCGGTAGGGGCAGTCGCGCAGGTCTTGATACGCACTGGCCGACAGCGCGGCGGGCAACAGGTCGGCGGCGGTTGGTGCCGGATCGGTTTCGGGCCGGGTTGCCACGGTCTGCACCGCACGCGGGTCGGCCACTGCCGGGGGCTGGTCGGCTTGCAAGGCCTGCAGCCAGGGGGCCGCCGACAGTGCCTCGCCCTGCTGCTGGCAGCGGCGCAGCAGTTGCAGATGCGGCTGGGTGAGCAGATGTGCCCAGGCCGCCTGGGCCGCCCGGGTGAGCGCCTCGCGCCCCGGCAGACCCAGCTGCTGGCGCTGCGGTGCGGACCATTGGCCGGGCGGTTCCACGCTGGCGGGCAGGTTGACCTCGTCGCAACCGGGCGCCACCACCGCACCGAACGCGCGGCCCAGCAACTGCGCCATCGGCAGGATGACCACCGGCGACGGGTCGTTGCCGGGCGGCTGAAAGCTCGCGGCTTCCAGTGCTTCGCGCACCCAGGCGCTGACAGCGCTGAGCGGCCAGTGCCGGTCGGCACCGCTGCCGGCCCGTGCACCCGCGCCGCCCGCTTCGTCGAGCAGGGCGGCCAGCTCATGCGCCGCACCGTCTTGCAGACGCAGCACCTCCACCACCCGCCGCCCGGCCGGGTCTTCGCCGCAGGCATCCCACCAACCGTCCTGGTGCAAGGCGGCGGCGAGATCACGCAGCCAATCGGCCAGCGGCCTGGGCGACTGCAGGCCCGTCAGCAGAGCCACCACCTCCGTCGGCACCAGTGGCGCGGCGGCCGGGTGCTGCAACACGGCGCTCCAGGCGCCCAGCCCGTGCGCCCGCGCCTGCCGCTCCAGGGCATCGGCCACCGGCGCCCAGCGGCCGGGCTTGAGCCAGTCCAGCACTTCATCGGTCCGCGCGCGGCGTTCGGCGGCGCGCAACAGGCTCATCAGGCGCGCGGCGGCATGGGTGGTGGACAGCTTCCAGCCGGTCTCGTCCCGCACCGATACACCGGCCCCGTGCAGCAGGGCGCCCACCCGGCGCGTCAGCGCGCGGTCCTGCGCCACCAGGGCCACCGGCTGGCGCCCGGCCTGCAGCGCCTGCAACACGCAGGCCGCAGCGCGCTGGGCCTCGTCCTCGGCGTCGTCACCGGCATGCAGGACGACGCTGACCGGTGCAGGCGGCACCGGGGCATCCAGCCGCAGGCCGCGTGCCCCCCAGCGCTGCAGCAGCGCCTGAGCCAGCGGATCGTCCTGGAATCCGGGCAGCACCAGCAGGCCATCGGCCACCACGCCCGGCTCGGCCAATGGGCCCCACAGCACGTCGGTGGCGTAGGCCGACAGGCCCGCCCAGGTCAGCGCCAGCGATGCAATCAGACCTTCCCAGTGCAGCGTCGGCCCGGACGGTGTGGCCCAGCCCTCGCGCAGCGCCTGCGCCCAGGCGGCACGCGATGGCGGTGGCTGTGCCGCGGCCACCGGCCCCACCTCGCGGGCGGCCTCGAGCAAGCGCGTGACCAGTGTGGCCCGCAGGTCGGCGTCCAGCGCGCGACCGGCCACACGGTCCACCCAGGCGGCTGCCACCAGGCGGTCGCGGGCGGTGTCACCCGACAAATCCTGGCCCGTCGGCACAAACGGCTGCAGGCCAGCCGCCCAGTTGCGGGTGGACTCAAAGCGGGGCGGAAAACCCGAGGGCGTTTCGGCCATCCAGGCACGACGGCCGGCTTCCATCATCTGCGCATACGGCACCAGCACCACCACCCGCGACGCATGCCAGCCCTGGGTCTGCAGTTGCTCGCGGATGCGCGGCAACCAGTGCGCCCACACCGGTGCATGGGCGACGGTCAGCGACGGGGATGCGGGACTCAGGGGCGGTGGCGATGGCGTCATGGGCCGGGCGTTTCTGTCACAATCTTGCCGTTGTTTCAGCGGGGGCCCATAGCCATGGGCATTACCTGCCTCGAATGTAACCCCCTTCCCCTGACGCCCCCTGAGGACCGACCATGGCCAGCGACCTGATCAAATACGTTTCCGATGCCTCTTTCCAGGCCGATGTGCTCGATGCCACATCGCCCGTGCTGGTGGATTTCTGGGCGGAGTGGTGTGGTCCCTGCAAGATGATCGCCCCCATCCTCGACGAGGTAGCGGCGGCTTACCAGGGCAAGCTGCAGGTGGCCAAGATCAATGTCGACGAAAACAGCGTGGTACCCGCCAAATTCGGCATCCGCGGTATCCCGACCTTGATGGTGTTCAAAGGCGGCCAGTTGGCGGCCACCAAAGTCGGCGCCTTGAGCAAGTCACAATTGACCGCCTTTATCGACCAGCAACTGGCCTAACGTGCTCGCGCAGCGGGCCTTTCTGCCCGCCCGCTGCCGATGCGCTGCTGCACACCCGTCGCCCATCGGCAACGATTGCTGTCATAATTTCCAGCTGGCTGGCCTTCTCCTGACCCAGCCCTGCAAACAGCGCCCGCCTCACCCCACGGCCCTGGCGCTCCCTCCCCCCGGTTGACCGACGCGACTCCTGTTCTGGAGTGAATTTCATGCATCTGAACGAACTCAAGGCACTGCACGTGTCTGAAGTCCTCAAGCAGGCCGAAGCGCTTGAGATTGAAAACACCGGCCGCATGCGCAAGCAGGAGTTGATGTTCGCCATCATCAAGAAACGCGCCAAGGCCGGCGAACAGGTGAACGCCGACGGCGTGCTGGAAGTGCTGCCCGACGGTTTTGGCTTCCTGCGCAACATGGACACCAGCTTCACGGCGTCCACCGACGACATTTACATCTCGCCCAGCCAGATCCGCCGCTTCAACCTGCACACCGGCGACATGATCGAGGGCGAGGTCCGCATCCCCAAGGACGGCGAACGCTACTTCGCACTGAACAAACTCGACGCCATCAACGGCCTGCCCCCCGAGGCGAACAAACACAAGGTGATGTTCGAGAACCTCACGCCGCTGTTCCCCAAGGAGCAGATGCGGCTGGAGCGCGACATCAAGACCGAGGAAAACATCACCGGCCGGGTCATCGACATCATCTCGCCGATCGGCAAGGGCCAGCGCGCGCTGATCGTCGCCCCACCCAAGAGCGGCAAGACGGTCATGATGCAGCACATTTGCCACGCCATCACCGCCAACCACCCCGAGGTGGCGCTGATGGTGCTGCTGGTCGACGAACGCCCGGAAGAAGTGACCGAAATGCAGCGCACGGTGCGCGGCGATGTGATCGCTTCCACCTTCGACGAGCCGGCCGCCCGCCACGTGCACGTGGCCGAGATGGTGATCGAACGCGCCAAGCGGCTGGTCGAGCTGAAGAAGGACGTGGTGATCCTGCTGGACTCCATCACCCGCCTGGCCCGTGCCTACAACAACGTGCTGCCCAGCTCCGGCAAGGTGCTGACCGGCGGTGTGGACGCCAACGCCCTGCAGCGCCCCAAGCGTTTCTTCGGGGCCGCGCGCAATGTGGAAGAAGGAGGCTCGCTGACCATCATTGCCACCGCACTGGTGGACACCGGCAGCCGCATGGACGAGGTGATCTTTGAAGAGTTCAAGGGCACCGGCAACAGCGAAATCCACCTCGACCGCCGCCTGTACGAAAAACGCGTGTTTCCCTCGATCCAGCTCAACCGCAGCGGCACCCGCCGCGAAGAGCTGCTGCTGGCCCCCGAGATCCTGCAAAAGACCCGCATCCTGCGCCAGTTCATGTACAACATGGACGAGATCGAGGCCATGGAGATGGTGCTCAAGAGCATGAAGGCGACGAAGAACAACTCGGAGTTCTTCGACATGATGAGGAGAGGGGGATAACCCCCCTGCGCCGCTGACGCGGCTTCCCCCCTTCGTGGCGCGCCGCCTTGCGGCGCTTCAAGGGGGGACAACACCTGCGGCCTGGCAAAGCCAGTTCCGCGGTGTTTCTGGATCGGCTTCCCTTGACTTGCGACTCCCCTTCATTGCCTGCACCCGGTTGCGCCTCGCCTTCTCCGGCGAGCGTATCTGCTTCAAGGATGCGGCGGCACCGGCTTCGCCGGGCGGCTTGTATCGCCCCCTTGAGGGGGTGACGCCGAAGGCGGCGCAGGGATGGTCAATCACCCGCGCGGGGGTGGTAAACTCGACGGCTTTGCAACTTGTGGCAAGTACGGAAGAATGGTTCTTTCGCGGCTGCCGCACCTGAACCATAGGAACCGCCATGAAAGAAGGCATCCACCCGAACTACCGCGAAGTATGCTTCGTGGACCTGTCGAACAACTTCAAGTTCGTCACCCGCTCCTGCGTGCCGACCAAAGAATCCATCAAGCTCGACGACGGCCGCGAACTGCCGCTGTTCAAGCTCGATACCTCCAGCGAATCGCACCCCTTCTACACCGGCACCCAGAAATCGGTGGACAACATGGGCGGCCGCGTGGAGAAATTCCGCAACCGCTACGCCAAGACCGCCAAGTAAGCGGCGCCCTCTGGCTGGTTGCGCCTACCGGTGCAACCCCGAAAAAGCAGCCTGTAGCGGCTGCTTTTTTTTGTCCAGCTCGACCACACCAGCCAGCGCCATGGCTGCACCGTCAGGACACGCTGTCTGTATAGTCACCCGCCGTGAACCACACCACTCCCGCCATCGTCCCGCAATCGGCGGTGCGCCGCCTGCCCCGGCTGGCGCTGCTGCTGTTTTGCGTGGCCTATGTGCTGCCCGGTTTTGTGGGCCGTGAGCCCTGGAAACTGGCCGATGTGTCGGCGTTTGGGGTGATGCTGGAAATGGCCGCCGGTCACAGCAGCTGGTGGCAGCCCTCGGTGCTCGGCCAGCCGGTGGGCGAAGCCGGTCCGCTGCCGTATTGGCTGGGCGCCGCTTTCATCCGTTGCTTGCCCTTTCTGTCGGCCGAGACCGCGGTGCGCATACCCTTTGCCGGGCTGCTGGGGCTGACGCTGGCATGCACCTGGTACGCAGCCTATCACCTGGCGCTGCAACGGTCGGCCCAGCCGGTGGCCTTCGCCTTTGGTGGTGAAGCCCAGCCCCTGGACTACGCCCGCACCATGGCCGACGCCGCGCTGCTGGCCCTGGTGGCGTGCCTGGGGCTGGCGCAGCTCTCGCACGAAACCACACCCGATCTGGCACGGCTGTGCGCGGCCAGTGCGCTGCTGCTGGGTGCGGCGCGGCTGGCCAATCCACAGGCCCGCTCGCCGGCACGCGGTTGGTGGATCTGGTCCGCAGGCGCCACCGCCCTCGCCGCCAGCGGCGCGCCATGGATCAACCTGCTGGCGGGCAGCGGGCTGTGGCTGCTGCTGTGGCGGGCCTGCACGCCGGACATCGACGCCACCGACGCCGCGAACACCACCGGGGTGGCCAGCCAGCGCCGCTGGCTGTGGGGCGCCGCCCTGTCGCTGCTGCTGGCCACGGGCAGCGCGGCCTGGAACGGCTGGCTGCAGCCCGCGACCACCAGCCTGCCCGACACCTGGGCCGATGGGCGCCGCTGGGGCCAGTTGCTGGTCTGGTTCACCTGGCCCGCCTGGCCGCTGGTGCTGTGGACGCTGTGGCGCTGGCGGCGCCAGTTGCACCACCCGCACCTGGCCCTGCCGCTGTGGCTGGCGGCGGTCAGCGTGACCCACAGTGCGGTCGATCCCGACTTTGACCGCGCCTTGTTGCTGGCCCTGCCCGCTTTGGCGGTGTTGGCGGCCTGGGCGCTGCCCACCCTCAGCCGCAGCGTCTCGGCGCTGGTGGACTGGTTCACCCTGCTGTTTTTCACCGGCTGCGCCACCGTGATCTGGGTCATCTGGGTGGCCATGATGACCGGTGTGCCCGCCAAGCCCGCCGCCAATGTGGCCAAACTGGCCCCCGGCTTCGTGCCTGAGTTTGCCGCACTGCCGCTGGCGGTGGCCAGCCTGGCCACGCTGGCCTGGATCTGGCTGGTGGTGTGGCGCGTGGGTGCGCACCGCCAGGCGCTGTGGAAGAGCCTGGTGCTGCCCGCCGGCGGTGCCACGCTGTGCTGGCTGCTGCTCATGTCGCTGTGGCTGCCCCTGCTCGACCACGCCCGCAGTTACGGCCCGCTCTCCCGCCGGGTGGCCGCACTGGTACCCGCTGACCGCTGCGTGCTGGTGGACGAGCTCAACCCGGCGCAGATCGCCGCCCTGCAGTACCACGGCAGACTGCAACTGGTGCGCACCCAGGCGCACGCGAGCCAACAGGCCGACTGCCAGGCCCTGGTGACCACACCGCAGGGCCAGCGCACGCTGGCCGAACGGGTTGACCTGCCACAGTGGGCTTTTCAGGCCAGCGTATGGCGCCTGGACGACCGGCGCGAGCGCCTGCTGGTGTATCGCCGTGTGGGCGGCTGAGCGCGGTCGACGCGCCTGTTGCAGCCCGGGCGGGCTTCAGCCCCGTGGGCGCCGGCGCACGCGCGAGCCGGGCAGCACCATGCGGAAAGTCGAGCCCTGCCCCAGCGTGCTGTCAATCTTGACCGTACCGCCGTGGCGTTGCAGCACATGCTTGACGATGGCCAGGCCCAGACCGGTGCCGCCGGTTTCGCGCGAGCGGCTGCGGTCGACGCGGTAGAAGCGCTCGGTCAGCCGCGGAATGTGCTCGGCCGCAATGCCGGGGCCGGCATCCTGCACCCAGAACTCGCCACAACCGTCTTCGCGCAGGCGCCAGCCGGCGCGGATGGCGCCGCCCCCGGGCGTGTAGCGCACCGCATTGCTCAACAGGTTGGACATGGCACTGAGCAGTTCGGTCTTGGCACCCGACACCCAGAACGGCGGCGCGTCATCGGCCTCGATGTGGTGCGGCGGCGTGGCGATGGCCTGCGACAGACCCTGCGCCTCCTGCAGCACATGCGCCAGCAGCTCGCCGCTGTCGATCCATTCGCCGGCACCCGGCGCCGGGCTGCCTTCCAGGCGCGAGAGGGTCAGCAGATCGCTCACCAGGGTTTGCATGCGCTGCGCCTGCTGGCTCATCAGGCCCAGGTAGCGGGTGCGCTCCTCTTCCTCCAGCGGAATGCTCTGCATGGTTTCCACAAAGCCGCTGAGCACGGTCAGCGGCGTGCGGATTTCGTGCGACACATTGGCCACGAAGTCGCGCCGCATGGCCTCGGCCAGCTGCACCGCGGTCACGTCGCGGCTGAGCATGAGCTTGCGCTTCTTGCCATAGGGGTGGATCTGCACCGAGATGCGGGTGGGCTGGGTCGGCCGCGGGCCGGGGCCGTCCACCTGGATCTCCTGCCGGAAGTCCCCGGCCGCTATGTAGGCGCTGAAGGCCGGCGAGCGCACGAGGTTGCGCACGTACTGGCCCAGGTCGCGCTGGGGATCGAAGCCCAGGTGGTTGGCGGCCGTGAGGTTGCACCATTCGATGCGGCCATCGGCATCGAGCAGGACCACGCCATTGGGTGACGCCTGGATGGCGGCCAGAAAGTCTTCAAGCCGCGCATCGCTGGCGCTGACCTTCTTCTCCAGCTTCTTGATCAGCTTGCGGTTGCGCTCGAGCAACTGGCCCCACAGGCCGGACAGGCCGGGCATGCGCGAGAGGTCGCCCTTGGACAGCCAGGCCAGCAGGCGGCTGGCGCGGATGCTGTCGAAAACGATCCAGGCCAGCGCACCCATCAGGCAACCCGCATAGGTCCAGGCGGCGGCATCCTGCGTCCAGCCCCAGACGCCCCCCAGGGCGGCCAGGAAGAGCAGTTCGATGGTGCGGCCAATCATTCGGCCGCGGGCACTGCCGAAGGCGGGGTGCTGCGGGCCGGGGCCGCCTGTGCGGTGAGGCGGTAGCCGGCGCCGCGCACGGTCTCGATCATGCTGGCGGCATCCCCCAGCGATTCCCTCAGGCGTTTGACATGCACGTCCACGGTGCGCTCCTCGATGAACACATGGTCCCCCCAGATCCGGTCGAGCAGCGTACCACGGGTGTGCACCCGTTCGGCGTGTTTCATGAAGTAGTGCAGCAGCTTGAACTCGGTGGGCCCCACCTTGAGCTCCTGGCCGCGCAAGCTCACCCGGTGGGTGGCGGCATCGAGCGACAGTTCACCGACCTGAACCGAGTCGTTGACCACCTCGGGCGCCCGCCGGCGCAGCACCGCGCGGATGCGGGCCAGCAGTTCCTGGGTGGAAAACGGCTTGGTGATGTAGTCGTCCGCACCGGCATCGAGCCCCTGCACCTTGTCGCTCTCATCGCTGCGGGCGGTGAGCATGATGATGGGCACGCCCTTGGTGCGCTCGTGGCGGCGCCACTGCCGCGCCAGGGTGGCGCCGCTCTCGCCGGGCAGCATCCAGTCGAGCAGGATGACCTCGGGCAACACCGCGTCGATCTCGCGCTGCGCGGCCTGCCCGTCGAACACCACGGTGGGGGCAAAGCCGTTGTGGCGCAGATTGACGGCGATCAGTTCGGCGATCGAGGGCTCGTCCTCGACCACCAGAACCCTGGGCAACTTCCTCATCGGACCAGCGACTCCACCTTGTCCATGGGCGAATGGCGCACGTCCTCGCCTTTGACGATGAAAATGATCTGCTCGGCAATGTTCTTGGCGTGGTCGCCAACGCGTTCGAGCGACTTGGCCAGGAACAGCAGGTCGAGGCTGGGCGAAATGGTGCGCGGGTCTTCCATCATGTAGGTGATCAGCTTGCGCAGGAAGCCATCGTATTCGGCGTCGATTTCGTTATCGGCCTTCATGATGCTCAGGGCCATCGAGGTGTCGAGCCGGGCGAAGGCGTCCAGCGTCTTGCGCAGCAGGCCCGCGGCCAGGTCGGCGGCCAGGCGCAGCTCCGAGATGGGCAGCGAGCGCGGGGTGCCTGCGGCGGCGATGGACTTGACCATGCGTGCCACACGGGCGATTTCGTCGCCGGCACGTTCGAGGTTTTGGGTGGTGCGCGAAATCGCCATCAAAAAGCGCAGGTCGCGCGCCGTGGGCTGGCGGCGGCCGATGGTGGAGATGATCTCGTGGTCAATGTTGACCTCCATCTGGTTGATGCGGTTCTCGTTTTCGAGCACCTGATCGGCGGTGGTCAGGCTGAGGTTGACCATGGCGTGCACCGCCTGGTGGAGTTGCGATTCGACCAGGCCGCCCATCTCCAGCACGTGGGTGGAGATGGAGTTGAGCTCAGCGTCGAACTGGCTGGAAAGATGTTTGTCACCCATGTCGTGTCACTCCCGGTTCAGCCAAAACGGCCGGTGATGTAGTCCTCGGTCTCGGTCCTGGTGGGCTTGAAGAAGATCTGCTCGGTTGCGCCGTACTCGATCAGTTCCCCCAGGTACATGTAGGCGGTGTAGTCGCTGCAGCGCGCCGCCTGCTGCATGTTGTGCGTCACGATGGCGATGGTGTAGTCCTTCTTGAGCTCGTGCACCAGTTCCTCCACCTTGCCGGTCGAAATCGGGTCGAGCGCCGAGGTGGGTTCGTCGAGCAGCAGCACCGAGGGTTTGACCGCCACACTGCGTGCGATGCACAGGCGCTGCTGCTGACCGCCGGAGAGACTCATGCCGTTCTGGCCCAGTTTGTCTTTCACCTCGTTCCACAGCGCGGCCTTGGTCAGCGCCCATTCCACGCGATCGTCCATCTCGCTGCGGCTGAGATTTTCATAGAGCTTCACACCGAAGGCGATGTTGTCGTAGATGGTCATCGGGAACGGTGTGGGCTTCTGGAACACCATGCCGATGCGCGCGCGCAGCAGGTTCAGGTCCTGCTTGGGGTCGAGGATGTTCTGGCCGTAGAAACGGATCTCGCCCTCTGCCCGCTGGCCCGGGTAGAGGCTGTACATGCGGTTGAGGGTGCGCAGCAGGGTGGACTTGCCGCAGCCCGAGGGACCGATGAAGGCGGTCACCTTGCGCTCGACGATGTCCAGCGTCACGTTCTTGAGGCCCTGGAATTTGCCGTAGAAGAAGTTCAGGTTGCGCACTTCCAGCGCATTCTTCTGGGCAGTGGCGGTTGCTGCGGAGGCGGCCATGGCGCTTGCGTTCATGTGAATTTCCGATATTTGAAGGGTGCTCAGGCCCGGACTTTTTCGCGGAAGAACACGCGGGCCAGGATGTTCAGGGCCAGCACGGCCAGGGTAATCAGCAGCGCGCCACCCCAGGCCAGGCTGATCCAGTTGTCGTACGGGCTCATGGCGAACTGGAAGATCACCACTGGCAGGTTGGCCATGGGCGAGCCCATGTCGGTGCTGAAAAACTGGTTGTTCAGCGCGGTGAACAGCAGCGGTGCGGTTTCGCCGCTGATGCGCGCCACCGCCAGCAGCAGGCCGGTGATGACACCGCTCTTGGCCGCCCGCAGCGTCACCAGGGTCGAGACCTTCCAGCGCGGCGCGCCCAGCGCAAAAGCCGCTTCGCGCAGGCTGCCCGGCACCAGGCGCAGCATGTTCTCGGTGGTGCGCATGACCACCGGAATGGCGATCAGCGACAGCGCCAGGCTGCCCGCATATCCCGAGAAGTTGCCGACCGTGGCGACCGCGATGGCATAGACGAACAGACCGAGCACGATGGACGGCGCCGACAGCATGATGTCGGTGACAAAGCGGGTGAACTCGGCGGTTTTGCTGGTGTCGCCGTATTCGGACAGGTAGACGCCAGCCAGGATGCCCACCGGGGTGGACACGAGCACGGCCAAGCCCACCATCATCAGGCTGCCCACAATCGCGTTGCGCAGGCCGCCCCCTTCGGAGCCCGGCGCGGGTGTGTCCTGGGTGAACAGGCTCAGGTCCAGCGCCGCCAGGCCGTTGGAGAAGAGCACAAACAAAATCCAGAGCAGGGCCACCAGGCCGAGCGACATGGCCAGCATCGACAGCGACAGCCCGATCAGGTTGGCGCGCCGGCGGCGGCGGTACAGGGGCGAAACGTCCATCTGCATGGGGTGACTCATGAAAAAAACCGGCGTGGTGCGCGGCTGTGTCAGTGGCCCTTGGCCTTGTCGGCGCGGATGATCATCCACTTGGCCAGGGCGAGCACCACAAAGGTGATGCAGAACAGCACGAAACCCAGCGCAAACAGGGTGTTGAAATGCAGGCCCTCGGCCTCTCCGAACTCGTTGGCCAGCAGGGACGCGATGGAGGTGCCCGGCGAAAACAGGGATGTGGGCATGCGGTTGGCATTGCCGATGACGAAAGTCACCGCCATGGTTTCACCCAGGGCGCGGCCCAGGCCCAGCATCACCCCGCCAATGACGCCCTTTTGGGTGTAGGGCAAGACCACCTTGCGCACCACCTCCCAGGTGGTGCAACCCAGGCCGTAAGCCGATTCGCGCAGGATGGGCGGGGTGATTTCAAACACATCGCGCATCACCGCAGCGATGAAGGGCAGCACCATGAAGGCCAGGATGATGCCCGCGGCCATGATGCCCAGGCCGTTGGTGGCACCGCCAAACAACCAACCCACCAGCGGCATGCCGCTGAGCACCGACTGCAGCGGCACCTGCAGGTAGTCGGCAAACACCGGCGCGAACACAAACAGGCCGAACATGCCGTAAATGATGGAAGGCACCGCCGCCAGCAATTCAATGGCGGTGCCCAGGGGGCGGCGCAGCCACACCGGGCAGGTTTCGGTGAGAAACACCGCAATGCCGAATGCCAGTGGAACCGCCAGCAGCAAGGCGATGCCGGCGCTGATGAGGGTACCCACGATGGAGATCGCTGCGCCAAACTCCTCGTTGATGATGTCCCACTCCACATACCAGAGGAAATGCGCACCAAACTTGGCAAAGGTGGGCCAGGCGTTGACGAACAGCGACACGATGATGCCGACCAGCGCCATCAACACCAGCAGTGAAAACGACTGCGTCAGGCGGTGAAAGATCGCATCCTGAAAGCGTGCCCGTCGGGCCACAGCCGTCATGGCCTGACTGGGCAGCTCGGCAGACGTTGGAGAGGGTGGAGACAGTTTCATGGTGACAGCGTCGCTCATACACAGGCGCCCGGGCAAGATCTGCGGCAGGGGATCCGCCACCTGCCGCCAGCGCAGCCAAGGCCGGCAGGGCCCGCCGTGGGCCGCAGGCCGGCCGGCGAAGGTTTACTTGGTGTTCACCTGCGTCCACACCCGCTGACGGATCTGGTTCGTCAGGCTGTCGGGCAGCGGCACATAGTCCAGGTCCAGCGCCATTTGCTTGCCGTTCTTGAACGCCCAGTCGAAGAACTTGAGCACCTCGGCACTCTCGGCCTTGTTGGCCGGCTGTTTGTACATCAGGATGAACGAGGCGGTCACCACCGGGTAGGCCAGGTCACCGGGCTGGTTGACCAGGGAAATGCCCATGCCGGGTGCGCTGAACCAGTCGGCACCGGCCGCAGCGGCAGCGAAGGTGTCGTCACCCGGCATCACAAACTTGCCATTGCGGTTTTGCAGCTGCATGACCGCAATGTTGTTCTTTTTGGCATAGGCGTATTCCACATAGCCCAGCGCGCCCCGGGTACGGCTGACGTTGGCGGCCACCCCTTCATTGCCCTTGCCACCCACTGACGTCGGGGCCGGCCACTTGACCGCTGCGCCCTTGCCCACGCTGTCGGCCCACTCCTTGCTCACCGAGCTGAGGTAGTCGGTCCAGTTGAAGGTGGTGCCCGAACCGTCGGCGCGGTGCACCACGGTGATGGTCTGGTCGGGCAGTTTCTTGCCCGGATTGAGTGCCACCAGTTTGGGGTCGTTCCACTTGCTGATCTTGCCCATGAACATCTCGGCCAGTACCGGGCCGGTCACCCGCAGATCACCTTTGGCAAAGCCCTCCAGGTTGAACACCGGCACCGTGCCGCCGATGATGGCCGGGAACTGCACCATGCCATCCTTGTCCAGGTCTTCGCCCTTGACCGGTGCGTCGGTGGCGCCGAAGGCGACGGTTTTGGCGCGGATCTGACGAATGCCGCCCGAGGAGCCGATGGACTGGTAATTCAGACCGGTCCCGGTGGCCGCCTTGTAAGCCTCGGCCCACTTGGCATAGACCGGGAAGGGAAAAGTCGCGCCAGCCCCGGTGATGTCGGCCGCCAGGGCCGAGCCCATGGCCACCGTGGCCAGTGCGGCAGCCACGACGGTCTTCAGAAGGGAGCGTTTGGTGTTCATGCAAGTCCTCACGGTTGGTGAAAAAAGATCACGAACCGGACTCTAGGGACCCTGTGTGACAACTCTGTGACAGTCACATGAAACAAGCACGCGCCTGCGGCGGGGCTCCTGACCGCCTGCCGTCTCAGCCGCCAGCCCTCTCAGGCCAGCGAGGCGATGGCGGCCACGTCCTCGGGAAACAGCTGCCCTTTTTCGGCCAGCAGCAGGCGACCGTCGCGCCCGGCCAGCAGGGTGATGGGCAGACCGCGCGGTTTGGGAAAGGCCTTGCGCCAGGCCGGGCTGGCCCAGCCCGAAGGGAAGGTGTAGCCCTTTTGCCGCAGATAGGCCACCGCGTCCTCAGGCTTGCGGTCGACGGACAGCGCCAGCATGCGCCAGCCCCGGGCCTGCTGCTGCCGCCACAGCTGCTCCATGTGCGGGCTTTGCAGGGCACAAAAGGGACAGGTGCTGGACCACCAGTACACCAGCAGCGGGTGACCCTGGGCCTGGACGGGCTCAAAACGGCCGCCGTCCAGCAGCTCAATGGCCGGTACCCGCAGCGTACTGCCCAGGGCCGGCAGGGCCGGCGCCTGGGCCTCCTCGGCCAGCGCCGACACCGGCTGCGGCCAGGCCGGTGCCGCGGCTGCGGCCAGCCACCCGGCGCCCGCCAGCAGCCAGCGGCGGCGCGCACCCGGCTGCGACAAGGGCGCTGGCGCGGCGGACGATAAAAGCGGCAAACGGTGCATGGGCAGCAGCATACGCCAACCCGGCCCGACCGCGGCCCGACCGTGGCTGGTCCGTGCGGCCAGGCACAGGAGCGGCCTGTGGCATGCGTCACAATCGGCGCTCTGCCACACAGCGTGCGCTGCGCTGCCACGGCCGGCCACCCACCTGTCTCTCATGCAAAACGGAACCCTGCTCGCCGCCCTCGACCTTGGCTCCAACAGTTTCCGGCTCGAAATCGGCCGCTACCACTCAGGCCACATCGAGCGCATCGAATACCTCAAGGAAACCGTGCGCCAGGGCGCCGGCCTGAGCGAAGACAAGGTGCTCAATGACGCCGCCCTGCAGCGCGGCTGGGACTGTCTGGCGCGGTTTGCCGAGCGCCTGAAAGGCTTCAAGAAGCACCAGGTGCGTGCCGTGGCCACGCAAACCCTGCGCGAGGCCCGCAACCGCGAGGCATTCCTGCGCCAGGCGCAGACCATTCTGGGCTTTGCGATCGAGGTCATCCCCGGCCAGGAAGAGGCGCGGCTGATTTACCAGGGTGTCTCGCGCCTGCTGCCGCAGTCTGACGAGCGCCGGCTGGTGGTGGACATTGGCGGCCGCTCGACGGAGATGATCCTCGGCCAGGGCTACGAGGCCCGGCGCATGGAGTCCTACCGGCTGGGCAGCGTGACCTGGTCCAACCGCTATTTCGCCAAGGGGGTGGTCAGTGCCGCTGCCTTCAAGACCGCCGAGGTGGCGGCCAAGGCCGAAATCGACCAGGCGCTGGACCTGTTCCCGCCCAGCGAGTGGAACGTGGCCTATGGCTCATCGGGCACGGTCAGTGCGGTGGCCGACATGCTGGCCGCCAATGGCTGGGCCTCGGGTCTGGTCACCCGCTCCGGCCTGGACTGGCTCATCGAGCGCCTGCTCAAAGCCGGGCAGGTGGATCAGTTGCGGCTGGACGGCCTCAAGGACGACCGGCGCCCGGTGCTGGCCGGCGGTGTGGCCGTGCTGCGCGCCATTTTTGACCTCTTTGCCATCGAGCAGATGCTGCCCGCCCAGGGTGCCCTGCGCCAGGGCGCCCTGTACGACCTGATCGACCGCGAGACGGTGGAAGGCGATGTGCGCGAGCGCACCGTGCGCTGGCTGGCCGAGCGCTTTTCGGTCGACCCCGGTCAGGCCGAACGGGTGAGCACCGTGGCCACCGCACTGTTCGCCCAGATCGCCGCCGATGATCCGCTGGCCGGTCGCTATTCGCAAAAACTGGCCTGGGCAGCGCGCTTGCACGAGATCGGCACCCACATCTCTCACGACCGCTCGTACCACCACGGCGCCTACATACTGGACAACGTCGATGCCCCCGGTTTCTCGCTGGCCGAGCTGCACCGCATGAGCCAGCTGGTGCTGGGCCAGCGCGGCAAACTCAAGAAAATGGAAGAGTCGCTGGGCGACGAACTGTTTGCCAAGCAGTTGCTGAGCCTGCGGCTGGCGGTGCTGCTGTGCCACGCGCGGCAGATGCCCGAATACCCGTCGGTGCAGCTGAGCTACCGGGCGGGGGCCTTCCGTGTGGTCACCGCCGCCGGCTGGGCCAGGCGCTTCCCGCAGTCGGCCTGGCTGCTCGGTGAAGAGGTGCAGGCGTGGCAGAAAACCGCCTGGCGCCTGAGCGCCGACATCGGCTGACCCGGCACGGCGGCTGCTCAGAGCCGATCGGGCGTTTGCACCGTCACGATCAGGGTTTGCAGCTGTCCGTTGCGCTCGCGCGAGCGCAGCCACCACAGCGCGCCCTTGCGGATCGGACAGTCCTGCTCAGCCAAGGGCAGCAGGCGGGCAACGACCCGGCCCAGCGTCGGCTGGTGACCAACGATCACCGCCGGGCCCCTGCCCTGCGGCCACTGCACCAGCGCCAGCACCGCGGCCGCCTCGGCCTCGGGCAGGAGTTCGTCGCGCAGTTGGTAAGGGCGACCCAGGGCGCGCACGGTCTGTTCGGTGCGCTGCGCCGGGCTGGCATAGACACGGGCGCCCTCGGGCAGTTGCCGGTCGAGCCAGGCGGCCATGCGCGCGGCCTGCTTTTGCCCGAGCGGCGTGAGGCGGCGCGCCAAGTCCAGCGCGTCGCCCGGCTGGCCGTGCAGCCCGTCGGGGTGTTCCTGCGCTTGGGCATGCCGCCAGAGAATCAGGTCCATGTGGGGTGCTCGCGTCGGGCGCCTCAGCCGCGACTGCCGTAGCGCGACATCAGGTGCTGCTGCGCCGAATGCAGGCCGCTGCGCGCCTTGCCCCCTTCGGCCTGCCCCGCCGGCTGGTAGCTGCCATCGGGCTGCAGCAGCCAGGCGTCCTTGGTGTCGTACAGGTAGGCCAGCAGGCATTCGTCGAGGATGCGGCGGCGCAGGGCCGGGTCGGTCACCGGCCAGGCCAGCTCCACCCGGCGCAGCATGTTGCGGTTCATCCAGTCGGCACTGGCCAGCCAGAGCGATTCCTGGCCGTCGATGCTGAAGTAAAACACCCGCGAATGCTCCAGCAGGCGCCCGATCACCGAGCGCACCCGCACGTTCTCCGTCTGCCCTTTGACGCCCGCCGGCAGCACGCAGGCGCCGCGCACGATAAGGTCGATCTGCACGCCGGCCTGTGACGCCTCGGCCAGGCTGCGGCACAGGGGCTCGTCGGTCAGTGCGTTGACCTTGATCGCGATACGCGCCGCTTTCCCGGCCCGCGCCGCGACAGCCGCGGCCTCCACCTGCTCGGTCATCGCCCGGTGCAGGTGGAAGGGCGCCATCAGCACCTTGTTGAGTTTGGGCAGGCGGTTCTGGCTGGCCAGGTGCAGGAACACCTGGTCCAGGTCGGCGGTCAGCGCCTCGTCTGCGGTGAGGTAGCTCACGTCGGTGTACAGCCGTGCGGTGCTCGGGTTGTAGTTGCCGGTGGACAGGTGGGCGTAGCGGCGCAGGCGGCCCTTCTCCCGGCGGGTGACCAGCAGCATCTTGGCATGGGTCTTGAGGCCCACCACGCCGTACACCACCTGGGCGCCAACGGACTCCAGCCGCTCGGCGTAGTTGATGTTGGCTTCCTCGTCAAAGCGGGCCTTGAGCTCGACCACCGCGGTCACTTCCTTGCCGCGCCGCACGGCTTCGCGCAGCAGCTCCATCAGCTCGGACTTGCCCCCGGTGCGGTAGATGGTCTGTTTGATGGCCAGCACGTCAGGGTCTTCGACCGCCTCGCGCAGGAAAGCCAGCACGGCGTCGAAGCTCTCGTAGGGCTGGTGGATCATCACATCGCCCTGCTGCAGCCGCTCGAAGAACGACTGCCCCGGCACCAGCTCCACCGGCCAGCCAGGCAGGTAGCGATCAAAGCGCAGCGCGGGCGCATCCACCTGGTCGATCAGCTGGTTCAGCCGCACCAGGTTGACCGGACCCGGCACCCGGTAGAGCGCGTGTGCGGGCAGGTCGAACTGCGACAGCAGGAAGTGGGCCAGGTATTCCGAACAGCCGGCCGACACCTCCAGCCGCAGCGCCTCGCCATAGTGGCGCTGCTGCAAGCCCTTGCGCAGGGCGGTGCGCAGGTTCTTCACCTCTTCCTCGTCGACCGCCAGATCGGAATGGCGGGTGACACGGAACTGCGACCACTCGGTGACCTGCCGGCCCGGGAACAGGTCGGTCAGGTGCGAGCGGATCAGGCTGGAGATGGACACAAAGTGCGACTGCCTGGAACCGGCCGCCGGCGGGATGCGCACAAAGCGCGGCAGGATGCGCGGCACCTTGACGATGGCGATCTCGTTCTCGCGGCCAAAAGCGTCCTTGCCCTTGAGCCGCACGATGAAGTTCAGCGACTTGTTGGCCACCTGCGGGAAAGGGTGCGCCGGATCGAGACCGACCGGCATCAGCAGCGGCTGCACCTCGCGCTGGAAGAACTCCTTGACCCAGCGGCGCTGGCGCACGTTGCGCTCGCTGTGCGCCACCAGCTTGATGCCCTTCTTCTCCAGCAGCGGCAGCAGCTCGTCGTTGTAGATGGCGTACTGCGCCTCGACGATGCGGTGCACCGCGGCCGAAACACGCTCGTAGGTCTCGGCCGTGCAGGGCCCGCGCTGTTCGTGGGTTTTGAAAGCCGCCAGCTGCGGGGCCATGCGCACCTCGAAGAACTCGTCCAGGTTGCTGGAGACGATGCTCAGGAAACGAAGGCGTTCGAGCAGGGGCACGTCCTCGCGCCGCGCCCAGTCCATGACACGTTCGTTGAACGCCAGGATGCTGAGGTCACGGTCAAGGAAGGCCACGCGCACAGGGGCGGAATGAGCACTCATGGAGGTAGCGGCAATGGGCGGACCGTTGGGAATGTGACCATTATTCAACGGCCGGATGACCGTTGCGTGACACCCGCCGCTCCTGCGCGCGCGGCAGCCCGTATGGGCTGCCGCCGTCCCGGTCAGCTCCCCAGAAGGTGGGCCCGGTAACGGGTGGGCAGATCGGGCAGGCGCATCATCAGCGGCAGGTCGGCGGTATTGAAGTCCGGGTCCCAGGCCGGCGGGCCCAGCACCTTGGCGCCCAGGCGCAGGTAGCCCTTGATCAGCGCCGGCGGCTGCACATCGAGCGTGTCGTCCAGCTGCTCCACCGGCAGCGGCAGGCGCGGGCGCACATGCCATTCGATGGACGCCAGGTGCTTTTCCTTCACCTGCCGCCAGATGCTGGCCGCGGCATGGCCGCCGCCGACCCGGCCCTGCGGGCCGTCCATGCCCATCGGGATGCTGGCGCAGCCGATCATGGTGTCCAGCTGGTTGCGCACCATGAACTCGCCCAGCGCCCCCCACAGGGCCATGATCACACCGCCGTGGCGGTGGTCCGGGTGCACGCAGCTGCGGCCCAGCTCGACCATGCGCTCGCGCAGGGTGCGCAGGCGGGTCAGGTCGAACTCGGTGTCGCTGTAGGTGCTGCCCACCCGCCGGGCCTGCACCGGTGTGAGCACGCGGTAGGTGCCAATCACCTGGCGGCTGGCCACATCGCGCACCAGCAGGTGTTCACAATAGTCGTCAAACAGGTCCACGTCATGGCCGGGCACGGTTCGGGGCAGGCGTGCGCCCATCTCGCCGGCGAAAACGTCGTACCTCAGCCGCTGCGCTTCCCGCACCTCATCCAGATGGCGCGCCCACGAAACGTCAATGCCCCGCGCCACCACCGCAGCAGACGGCCGATCCGGGCGGGGATGAAGCGACCCCCGTGGCAGTGACACGGGCGAGACGGCCAGCGTCGGGGTGGGCAGTTCTTTCATGGCGTTCTCCAGGTGCAGGTTGCCGGGCATGGTCCACAGCAGGTTCAGAGGGCTCGTCCTGAACCGGCAGTCTGGCCACCGGGAATGACGGCGGCATGTCGACTGGGTGAAACCTGGATGACAGGGGCGCGGGCGCCGCACCGCGCCTGCGACAATGCCGCCCTGTGAGCCCGCACCGACCGCCTATTGCCCCCCTGCTCCTGCAGTGCCATCCCGCCACCCCGTGTGCGGTGCCGCTGGCGCTGTCGGTGAGCCTGGCGGCCGTGGGCAGCGAAGCCGGCCCGGGCCTGCTGCTGGCATATGCCCTGCAGGGCGATGTGCGCCGTTTGCGCCTGCCCGCGCCCACCCCGCCCGGCCCAGCCGATGGCCTGTGGCAGCACAGCTGTTTCGAGGCCTTCGTCGGGGTGGCGGGTGAGGTGGCCTACCGCGAATTCAACTTCTCGCCCTCGGGCCAGTGGGCGGCCTACCGCTTCCACAACCAGCGGCAGCGCGACCTGGCGGCCGAAGCGGCAGCCAGCGCCCTTGAGCCCGGCATCACGCTGAAGGTGACCGACAACCGCCTTACCCTGCGCGCCTGGCTGCCGCTGCACGCCCTGCCCGCCCCGCACCTGGCCTGTGAATTGGGCCTGAGTGCGGTCATCGAAACACAAGAAGGCCAGCTCAGCTACTGGGCGCTGCGCCACCCGTGCGAGCGCCCCGACTTCCACCACCGCGGCGGCTGGCAGCCCCAGCCCGCGCTGTCCGACCTCTTCCCGCTCCCAGCCCCATGAAATTCGGCCTCGAACGTTTCCTTGACGACCCTGCGCTGCGCGCCCCGCTGGCGGGCCGGCGCGTGGCCCTGCTCGCTCACCCGGCCTCGGTCACCCGCGACCTGACCCATGCGCTCGACGCGCTGGCCGCCCTGCCGGATGTGAAGCTGACCGCGGCCTTCGGGCCGCAGCACGGCCTGCGCGGCGACAAGCAGGACAACATGGTCGAATCGCCCGACTTCACCGACCCCGCGCTGGGCATCCCGGTGTTCAGCCTGTACGGACAGGTGCGCCGCCCGACCGACGCGATGATGGACAGCTTCGACGTGCTGCTGGTGGACCTGCAAGACCTGGGCTGCCGCATCTACACCTTCATCACCACCCTGCGCTATGTGCTCGAAGCCGCGGCCGCGCACGGCAAAGCCGTCTGGGTGCTGGACCGGCCCAACCCGGTGGGACGGCCGGTGGAGGGTACCCTGCTGCGCCCGGGCTGGGAGAGCTTCGTCGGCGCCGGCCCGCTGCCCATGCGCCACGGCATGACCCTGGGCGAGCTGGGCCACTGGTTCATTGCGCAGCTCAAGCTGTCCCTCGAATACCGGGTGATCACCCTGGACGGCTGGCGCCCCGACCAAGGCCCCGGCTATGGCTGGCCGATGGATGCCGACGACCAGCGCACATGGGTCAACCCCAGCCCCAATGCCGCCAACCTCTGGATGGCGCGCGCCTATGCCGGCACCGTCATGCTCGAAGGCACCACCCTCAGCGAAGGCCGTGGCACCACCCGCCCACTGGAACTGTTCGGCGCGCCGGGCCTGGACAGTGCGCGCCTGCTGGCCGACATGCAGCGCATCGCGCCGCAGTGGCTGGCCGGCTGCCGGCTGCGCCCTTGCTGGTTCGAGCCCACTTTCCACAAACACGCCGGCCAGCTCTGCGCGGGCGTGCAGATCCATGTGGAAGACCCGGCGCACTACCAGCATGAAGACTTCAAGCCCTGGCGCCTGCAGGCCCTGGCTTTCAAGGCGCTGCGGGTGCAGCAGCCCGGTTACCCGCTGTGGCGCGATTTTGCCTACGAGTACGAGCACGACCGGCTGGCGATCGACCTCATCAATGGCGGCCCGGCACTGCGCGAATGGGTGGACGACCCGACGGCCACGGCCGCCGACCTGCAAGCGCTGGCGGCACCGGAGGAAGCCGCGTGGATCGAAGCACGCAAACCCTTTTTGCTCTACTGAGCAAGGAGGAGAGAACGTGTTTCAGATAAGGATGCGGTGGAACCGGCTTCGCCGGGCCACACGCATCGCCCCCTTGAGGGGGTGACGCCGCAGGCGGCGCGGGGGGTGGGTCTAAATCCACTTCTGGAAGAACTGGGCCGTGCCCAGGGCCGGGTCGAGCTGGTAGCCCTCGTAGCCGATGCGCCGGTAGAGCTTGACCGCCGGCGCATTGCCCGAGAGCACCTCCAGCGTCATCTTCACCGCACCGCGCTCGCGGGCAATGCTTTCGGCCAGCGCCAGCATCTGCTCGGCAATGCCACGCCCGCGGTGGCTGGCCAGCACGGCCACGTCGTGCACATTCACCAGCGGCCGGCACTTGAAGGTGGAGAAGCCTTCAATGCAGTTGACCAGCCCGACCGGCTGCGCGCCGTCGAAGGCCAACACGCTGAAGGCCTGCGGCCGCGCGGCCAGCTCGCTCACCAGATGCGCCCTGGCAAAGGCGCTCAGCGGTTCGCCACCACCGGCCGGATCGCTGGCGTAAGCGTCCAGCAACATGACCAGCGCGGCCGCATCGCCCGCGTCGGCGTAATCCGCCCGGCGCACCTTCAGATCGCCCGCCATCAGCCAGCCCTCACTGCCGCCACCAGCCGCTCGGCACAGGCCTGCGCCTGCTGCGCATCGCGCGCCTCCACCATCACCCGCAGCACCGGCTCGGTGCCGCTGGGGCGGATCAGCACACGGCCGTTCTCGCCCAGTTCGGCCTCCACCGCCCGCGTCTCGTCGGCCAGCTTCTGCTGGGTCTTCCAGTCCTGGCCCGGCTGCAGGCGCACGTTGATCAGGGTTTGCGGGAACAGCGTCACATCGGCCAGCAACTGGGCCAGGGTCTTGCCGCTGTCCACGCAGGCGTGCAGCACCTGCAGCGCAGACACCAAGCCATCGCCGGTGGTGTGGCGGTCGAGCACCAGCAAATGGCCCGAACCCTCGCCGCCGAGCACCCAGCCGTGGCGCTCCAGCGCTTCGAGCACATAGCGGTCACCAACCTTGGCGCGCACGAACTGCACGCCCTTCTTTTTGAACGCCACTTCCACGGCCATGTTGGTCATCAGGGTACCGACCACGCCGGGCACGTCGATGTCGCGCGCGATGCGGTCGGCGGCGATCAGGTACAGCAGCTCATCACCGTTGAACAGGCGGCCGGTGGCGTCAGCCATTTGCAGGCGGTCGGCATCGCCATCGAGCGCAATGCCGACATCGGCCCCGTGCGCCTTGACCGCCTCCACCAGCGCCTCGGGGTGGGTGGCGCCCACGCCCTGGTTGATGTTCAGGCCGTCGGGGTTGCAGCCAATCTTGATGACCTCAGCCCCCAATTCGTGGAACACATCGGGCGCGATGTGATAGGCCGCGCCATTGGCCGCGTCGACCACGATCTTCAGACCGCGCAGACTCAGGCTGGACGAACAGGTGCTCTTGCAAAACTCGATATAGCGCCCGGCCGCGTCGCCCAGGCGGCGCGACTTGCCCAGCCCCGCCGCATCCACCCACACCGGCGGCTCGTCCAGCGCAGCTTCCACCGCCAGCTCCCACTCATCGGGCAGCTTGGTGCCCTGGGCACTGAAAAACTTGATGCCGTTGTCGGCAAAGGGGTTGTGGCTGGCACTGATGACCACCCCCAGGCTGGCGCGCTGCGCCCGGGTGAGGTAGGCCACCGCAGGCGTGGGCACCGGGCCGAGCAGCACCACATCCACCCCGGCGGAGTTGAAGCCCGACTCCAGCGCCGCTTCGAGCATGTAGCCCGAGATGCGTGTGTCTTTGCCGATCAACACCGTGGGGCGCGCCTGCGTGCGCTTGAGCACCCGACCCACGGCATGGGCCAGGCGGAGCACAAAATCAGGGGTGATGGGGGACTGGCCGACGGTGCCACGGATACCGTCGGTGCCGAAATACTGGCGGGTCATGAAAAGGTCCTGTGCGGGGAAGTGGCGGTGTCGGCGGGCGACCGGGTTCAAAGACCCGGCACGGTGCGCCGGGCACCGCTGGCGACAACCGGCATTATCCGCTCGCGGTCGAGGCGGCGGTTTCCGCCTGCACCGCCTGCCAGACGCGCAAGGCGTCCACGGTCTCGCGCACGTCGTGCACCCGCACCACCCGCGCGCCACGCTCCACCGCCAGCACCGCTGCGGCCACACTGGCGGCCACCCGCTCGGCTGGCGATGACCGCCCGGTCACCGCGCCGAGCGATGACTTGCGCGACCAGCCCGCCAGCAGCGGGTAACCCAGCGCCAGCAACTCGCGCTGGCGCGCCAGCAGGCTGAAGTTTTGCGCCACCGTTTTGCCAAAGCCAATCCCCGGGTCGAGGGTGATGCGCGCGGGCGCCACGCCCTGCGCGCGCAGCGCAGCGGCCTGCTGGCGCAAAACATCTGCCACCGCCGGCAGGGCATCGCCCGCCATGGGCACGGTCTGCATGGTTTGCGGGTCGCGGTGCATGTGCATCAGGCAGACACCGCAGTTGGGGTGAGCCGCCACCACCTGCAGGGCATCCCCCCGGCGCAGCGCCCAAATGTCGTTGACGATGTCGGCGCCCAGGTCGAGCACCGCACGCATCACCTCGGGCTTGTACGTGTCCACCGACACCGGAACCCCCAGGCGCACGGCGTCGCGCACCACCGGCAGCACCCGGGCCAGTTCGTCGGTCAACGGCACCACCGGGCTGCCCGGGCGGGTCGATTCGCCGCCAATGTCCAGGATGTCCGCGCCATCGCGGATCAGTTGTTCGCAATGCGCCAGGGCCGCTGCGGCGCTGGCGTGCTGGCCGCCATCCGAAAACGAATCGGGCGTGACATTGACAATGCCCATCACCCGCGGCTGTTGCAGATCGATCTGAAAACGGCTGGTCTGCCAGTGCATGCAAGAAGTCCGGTGAACGCTGCAGAAAAGGCAACGGGGCCCTGTGGGGCCCCGTTGCCGGTGGAATCGGGCGCTCGCCCCGCCGCTCAGGCCGCCGAAGGGGCGGCGTCGGCGTTCACCGCCGGGGTGCCGCCGCTGCCGCCGTCACCGGCCGGGGGCGTGCGCGGCGTCCAGTCTTTGGGCGGACGCGGGGTTTTGCCCGCCATGATGTCGTCGATCTGCTCGGCGTCGATGGTCTCCCACTCCATCAGCGCCTTGGCCATGGCGTGCATCTTGTCGCTGTGCTCCTCGATCAGATCGCGGGCCAGTTTGTACTGCTGGTCGATGATGCGGCGCACTTCGGCATCGACCTTCTGCATGGTCTGCTCGCTCATGTTGGTGGTCTTGGTCACCGAGCGGCCCAGGAACACCTCGCCTTCGTTCTCGGCGTACACCATGGGGCCCAGCGCGTCGGTCATGCCGTAGCGCATCACCATGTCGCGGGCGATGGTGGTGGCGCGCTCGAAGTCGTTGCTGGCGCCGGTGGTCATCTGGTTCATGAACACCTCCTCGGCAATACGGCCGCCAAAGAGCATGCTGATCTGGTTGAGCATGTATTCCTTGTCGTAGCTGTAGCGGTCCTGCGAGGGCAGGCTCATGGTCACGCCCAGCGCACGGCCGCGCGGGATGATGGTCACCTTGTGCACCGGGTCGCACTTGGGCAGCAGCTTGCCAATCAGCGCATGGCCCGACTCGTGGTAGGCCGTGTTGCGGCGCTCCTCCTCAGGCATCACCATGCTCTTGCGCTCGGGGCCCATGAAGATCTTGTCCTTGGCCTTTTCAAAGTCCTGCATCTCCACCACGCGCATTGCGGCGGGCGGCCATCAGCGCGGCTTCGTTGCACAGGTTGGCCAGGTCGGCACCGCTCATGCCGGGCGTGCCGCGGGCAATGATGCTGGCGTTCACATCGGTGCCCAGCGGCACCTTGCGCATGTGCACATTCAAAATCTGCTCGCGGCCGCGGATGTCGGGCAGCGTCACATACACCTGGCGATCGAAACGGCCCGGGCGCAGCAGCGCGGCGTCCAGGATGTCAGGCCGGTTGGTGGCCGCCACCACGATCACGCCCAGATTGGTCTCGAAACCGTCCATCTCCACCAGCATCTGGTTGAGCGTCTGCTCGCGTTCGTCGTTACCGCCGCCCAGGCCAGCGCCACGCTGGCGGCCCACGGCATCAATTTCGTCGATGAAGATGATGCAGGGCGCGTTCTTCTTGGCGTTCTCGAACATGTCGCGCACCCGGGCCGCGCCCACGCCGACGAACATTTCCACAAAGTCAGAACCCGAAATGCTGAAAAACGGTACTTTCGCCTCACCGGCAATGCCTTTGGCCAGCAGCGTCTTGCCGGTACCGGGCGGGCCCACCAGCAGCAGACCGCGCGGAATACGGCCACCGAGCTTCTGGAATTTCTGCGGGTCCTTCAGAAAATCCACCACCTCTTTGACCTCTTCCTTGGCCTCGTCGCAGCCGGCCACGTCGGCAAAGGTCACGGTGTTGTTGTTTTCGTCGAGCATGCGCGCCTTGCTCTTGCCGAAGCTGAAGGCGCCACCCTTGCCGCCGCCCTGCATCTGGCGCATGAAGTAAATCCACACACCGATCAGCAGCAGCATGGGGCCCCAGCTGACCAGCAGGGTCATCAGCAGCGAGCCCTCTTCGCGCGGCCGCACATCAAACTTGACGTCGTTGCGGATCAGGTCGCCCACCAGGCCACGGTCGAGGTAGGTGGCCGTCGTGCGGATGCGCCGGTCATCCTGCGTCACCGCCACAATTTCGGTGCCGCCAGGCCCTTCCTGGATGGTGGCGCTCTTGATCTGCCGCGCCTCCACCTGGTTGAGGAAGTCGGAGTAGCCGACGTAGCCAGCGCCCGCTGTGGCGCGGCCGTCGAACTGCTTGAAGACGGTGAAAAGCACCATGGCGATCACCATCCACACGGCGATTTTCGAAAACCACTGGTTGTTCAAGTGCGGCTCCTGGCTGCAGGGTTATCAGATATGGGCAATATGCGATTCATTTTAGGACTTTCAAGAAATCCATCCCGGCTGTCCTGCCATGCCCCACCGGGCCGGCATCGGCGGCGGCGCTGTGCATTCGAACGAATCGCTCATTTCAGACCCAGGCCCACCAGAAAGGTTTCCGATGAATGGTCGCGCGAGGCCTTGGGCTTGAAGGTTTTCACCACTTTGAATGTTTGCCTGAACAGTGCCACCAGGGCGTCGTAGGCCCCGCCATGGAACACCTTGGCCACCAGCGCCCCGTCGGCCTTGAGGTGCTGACGCGAGAAGTCCACCGCCAGCTCCACCAGCAGCTCGATGCGCGCCGAATCGGTGGCGCCGATACCCGAGAGGTTGGGCGCCATGTCGGACACCACCACATCGACCTGCTTCACGCCACGGTCCACCAGCGCCTGCTCCAGCCGGGCCAGCACCCCCTCGTCACGAAAATCGCCCTGGATGAAATGCACTCCCTCGACCGGCTCCATGGGCAGTATGTCGAGGGCGACGATGCACCCGTCGAGCGCGCCCGTGGCAGCCCCCTGCGGACTCAGCCGCCGGCGCAGGTACTGACTCCAGGCACCCGGTGTGGACCCGAGGTCCACCACCACGTCGCCGGGCCGGATCAGGTTCAGGGTCTCGTCGATTTCTTTGAGCTTGTAAGCCGCGCGCGCACGGAAGCCCTCCTTTTGCGCCAGCCGCACATAGGGGTCGTTCACATGCTGGTTGAGCCAGGCCTTGTTGACCTTCTTGCTCTGGGTCTTGACTTTGATGCCCATGGAAAAGAGCGCGTTGGCAAACGCGACGTAAACGATAATTGTCCCATGCCCCAGATCCAACTCACGCCCGCACAGCGCAAGGTGCACCGCGCCGAAGCGCACCACCTTGACCCCGTCATCCTCATCGGCGGTGACGGTCTCACGGACGCCGTCCGCAAGGAAATCGATGCCGCCCTCAAGGCCCACGGCCTGATCAAGGTGCGCGTGTTCAGCGACGACCGCGCCGCCCGCGAAGCCATGCTGCAGACCCTGGCCGACGAACTCGACGCGGCACCCATCCAGCACATCGGCAAGCTGCTGGTGCTCTGGCGCCCCGTGCCCGAGAAGGTGAAGACCGTCGACGAGGACCGCAAGCCAGGCCCCAAAGACGTCAAGGTGCTCAAGTTCAGCAAACGCGGCGGCCAAAAGCCGGAAATGAAGATCGTGCGCGTGCTGGGCAACCAGCGCCTGACGCCCGGCGGCCAGGTCAAACGGGCCAAACCGAAACAAAAAAGCGTCAAGAAAAGCGCGCAATGAAAACGCGCCACCCGCCCGCGCCGTGCATGGCCGTTTGAACTTCCCCGACGGGCCTACCCTCTGAAGCCGCATGAACACCCCCACGCCCAACGCCCTGCTCGCCACCGCCGACCTGCCGCTGTTTGACGCCATCACCCCCGAACAGGTGGGCCCGGCGGTGGACCACTTGCTGGCCGCCGCCCAAGCCGCCCTGGAGCAGGTCACCGCCCCTGACTTCCCGACTGACTGGACGGCCATGGCCCGGGTACTGGACGTGGCCACCGAACGCCTGGGCCGCGCCTGGGGTGCCGTCAGCCACCTCAACAGCGTGGCCGACACGCCCGCGCTGCGCGCCGCCTACAACGAAGCGCTGCCCAAAGTCACCGAGTTCTGGACCCGCCTGGGGGCTGACGAGCGCCTGTATGCCCGCTACAAGGCCATGGACCCGGCCCGGCTGACGACCGAGCAGCGCCAGGCGCGCGAAAACGCCATGCGCAGCTTTGTGCTCGGGGGCGCCGAACTGCAGGGCGCGGCGCGCGAGCGCTTCGCCGCCATCCAGGAGCGCAGCGCCGAACTGGCGCAGAAGTTCAGCGAAAACACCCTCGACGCCACCGACGCCTTCGCCCTGTATGTGGACACCGCCGAACTGGCCGGCGTGCCCGACGACGTGGTGCAGGCCACCGCCGCCGCCGCGCAGGCCGATGGCCGCAGCGGGCACAAGCTCACCCTCAAGATGCCCTGCTACCTGCCGGTCATGCAGTTCGCCCACAGCAGCGCCCTGCGCCAGCGGCTCTACCGCGCCTACGTCACCCGCGCCAGCGAGCAGGCCGAGGGCGAAGCGGTGCGCTTTGACAACACCGCCCTGATGGCCGAACTGCTGGCCCTGCGCCACGAAGAAGCGCAGCTGCTGGGCCACCGCCACTTTGCCGACGTGTCCCTGGTGCCCAAAATGGCCGATTCGCCCGAGCAGGTGATCGCCTTCCTGCGCGACCTGGCGGCCAAGGCACGCCCATTTGCCGAGCGCGACCTGGCCGATCTGCGGGCCTTCGCCGCCGAACACCTGGCCCTGCCCGACCCCCAGCCCTGGGACTGGCCCTACATCGGCGAAAAGCTCAAGGAAGCGCGCTACGCCTTCAGCGAGCAGGAGGTCAAAACCTACTTCACCGCGCCCAAAGTGCTGGCCGGCCTGTTCCAGATCGTCGAGACCTTGTTCGAGGTGGCCATCCGCCGCGACAGCGCCCCCGTCTGGCACCCGTCGGTCGAGTTCTACCGCATCGAACGCAGCACCCCCGCCGGGGTGCAGCTGGTGGGCCAGTTCTACCTCGACCCGTCGGCCCGCGCGGGCAAGCGCGGCGGCGCCTGGATGGACGATGTGCGTGCCCGCTGGCTGCGCCCGGACAGCGGCAGCCTGCAAACCCCGGTGGCCCACCTGGTGTGCAACTTTGCCGAAGGCGTCAACGGCAAACCACCGCTGCTTACCCACGACGACGTGATCACCCTGTTCCACGAGTTCGGCCACGGCCTGCATCACCTGCTGACGCAGGTCAACGAACGCGATGTGTCGGGCATCAGCGGCGTGGAATGGGACGCGGTCGAGCTGCCCAGCCAGTTCATGGAAAACTTCTGCTGGGAATGGGACGTGCTGCGGCACATGACCGCCCATGTGGACACCGGTGAGCCGCTGCCGCGCGCGCTCTACGACAAGATGCTGGCGGCCAAGAACTTCCAGAGCGGGCTGCAATGCCTGCGGCAGGTGGAATTTGCCCTCTTCGACATGCTGCTGCACAGCCAGCCACAGCCGGTGACCACCGGCACCGGCATCCACGCCCTGCTGCAGCAGGTGCGCGACGAGGTGGCGGTGCTGCAGCCGCCGGCCTACAGCCGCACGGCCAACACCTTCAGCCACATCTTTGCTGGCGGTTACTCAGCCGGCTACTACAGCTACAAATGGGCCGAGGTGCTGTCGGCCGACGCCTACGCCGCCTTCGAAGAAGCGGCCCGGGCGCGGGACGGCAGCACGCTCGATGTGGACACCGGCCGCCGCTACCGCCAGGCCATTCTGGAGGCGGGCGGCAGCCGCCCGGCCATGGCCTCGTTCAAGGCCTTTCGCGGCCGCGAGCCCAGTATCGACGCCCTGTTGCGCCACCAGGGCATGACCTGAGGGGCCAGCGCGGCACGGGTGCCACCCGGTGTTGCACCCACCCGCCCCGCTGAACCTGACCACTGTCTGCTGAAAGGAGCCCCCCGATGAGCACCACCCGCCTGGCCGCCGCGTTTGGGCTGTTGGCCTGCGCCCTTGCAAGCCCGCTGGTCCTCGCCCAGGGCATCCACCGCATCGTCGGGCCCGACGGGCGCGTCACCTATTCCGACCTGCCGCCCGCCGAAGGACAAGCCAAACCGCCGGCCGCTGATGAGGCTGCCAGCCCCACGCCCAGCGCGGCGGCCAGCAGCACCGGCACCAGTGGCGGCCCGCCCTTGCCCTTTGCACTGCGCCAGGTCAGCAGCCGCTACCCGGTCACCCTGTACACCACCAACGACTGCGCGCCCTGCAACAGCGGACGCAACCTGCTCAATGCGCGCGGCATCCCCTACAGCGAAAAAACCGTCAACACACCGCAAGACACCGAAGCGCTGCAACGCATCGCGGGCGACGCCTCACTGCCGTTGTTGACCATTGGCAGCCAGCACATCAAAGGCTATGTCGATGCGCAGTGGACACAGTACCTGGACGCCGCCGGCTACCCCCCGCAGTCGCAACTGCCCGCCAGTTACCGCCGCCCGGCCGCCCAGCCGCTGGTGGCACTGAAAGAAGCGCCCACCGCCCGTGCAGCGGGCAACAACCCACCCGCCGCTGCGCCCACCAGCGCGACGCGCAAGGCACCGTCACCGCCAGTCGTGCCCGTGGCGCCACCGGTGACCAATCCGGCCGGCATCCGCTTCTGACGCCCTAACCCCTGCGCCCGCCGTGCCCCCGAATCTGTAGGAGCGGCGCCCCCGCCGCGAATCCCCGATCCCGCATTCCCTGCGCGATCCCGCATGGCGTCTGGACACCCCAAACCCTGAATACCTTCGCGGCGGAGGCGCCGCTCCTACAAAAACCCCTCAAACGCCTGCACCCCTTCGCCCGCTGTGCCCCCGCTCCCTGTAGGAGCGGCGCCCTCGCCGCGAATCTCAGCAGCCTCAAAACGCCAGCGTCTTCACACCCGCAGCGGTGCCCAGCAAGCACACCTGGGCCCGCTGGTGCGCAAACACCCCCACCGTCACCACGCCCGGCCATTGGTTCACCTCGCTCTCAAAGGCCAGTGGGTCGGTGATGTGCAGGCCGGTCACGTCCAGAATGTGCTGGCCGTTGTCGGTCACCAGCGGCACGCCGTCTTTCAGCCGCAACCGGGCTGTGCCGCCCAGGGCTGCAAACTGCCGCACCAGCCGCGCGGTGGCCATGGGAATGACCTCCACCGGCAACGGGAACCTGCCCAGCACCTCCACCCTCTTCGACTCGTCGGCAATGCAGACGAAGCGGCGCGACTGGGCGGCCACGATCTTCTCCCGGGTGAGCGCGGCGCCGCCGCCTTTGATCATGCAGCCCTGGGCGTCGATCTCGTCAGCGCCGTCGATGTAGACCGACAACTCGCCCACCTCGTTGGCCTCGAACACCGCAATGCCCAGCGCCTGCAGGCGCGCGGTGGACGCCAGCGAGCTCGACACCGCCCCCCGAATCTGGCCGCGCAGGCTGGCCAGTGCGTCGATGAAGTGGTTGACCGTGGAGCCGGTGCCCACACCCACGATCTCGCCCGGCGTGACATAGGCAAGGGCGGCGCGGCCCACCAGGGCTTTGAGTTCGTCTTGGGTCATTTGCGACAATGTGCGGTTGCTTGGAATGCCGGGATTATCCGATGTCGCTTCTGCCTTACGCCCTGGCCCGACCCCTGCTCTTTCGCATGGACCCGGAAGCCGCCCACGAACTGGCCCTGCACCAGATGGCCCGCTGGCAACACACGCCGCTGCGCGCCCTGTGGGCCCAGCCGCGGGTGGACGACCCGTTCACCCTGGCCGGTCTGCGCTTTCCCAACCGGGTGGGCCTGGCCGCCGGCCTGGACAAAAACGCCCGCTGCATCGACGGCCTGGCCGCCATGGGCTTTGGTTTCGTCGAGGTCGGCACCGTCACCCCCCTGGGCCAGCCGGGCAACCCCCAGCCGCGCATGTTTCGCCTGCCGCAGCGGCAGGCGCTCATCAACCGGCTGGGTTTCAACAACGAGGGGCTGGCCGCCTTTGTGGCCCATGTGCAAACCGCCCGCTTTCGCTCGCAGGGCGGCGATGCACCCATGCTGCTGGGCCTGAACATCGGCAAAAACGCCGCCACCCCCATCGAGCGCGCCACCGACGACTACCTCACCTGTCTGGACGGGGTCTACCCCCACGCCGACTATGTGACGGTGAACATCTCCAGCCCGAACACGAAAAACCTGCGCAGCCTGCAGAGCGACGAGGCGCTGGACGCGCTGCTGGCCGCGGTGATGGAACGGCGCGAACAGCTGGCCCAGCGCCATGGCCGCCAGGTCCCGGTGTTCCTCAAGATTGCGCCCGATCTGGACGACGCACAAATTGGCGTCATCGCCGCCACCTTGCAGCGCCACGGCTGCGGCGCCAACGGCCAGCCCCACACCCGCCTGGGCGTGATCGCCACCAACACCACCCTCAGCCGCGAAGCGGTGCAGGGCCTGCCACACGCGGCAGAGGCGGGCGGCCTCTCGGGTGCGCCGGTGCTGGCGGCCAGCAACCGCGTCATCGGCCAACTGCGCGCCGCACTGGGCCCCGGGTTCCCCATCGTGGGCGTGGGCGGCATCATCAGCGGGGCCGACGCGGTGAGCAAAATCGCCGCCGGGGCCGACGTGGTGCAGCTCTACACCGGCCTCATCTACCGTGGCCCGGCCCTGGTGCGTGAAGCGGCGCTGGCGCTCAAGGCGGCGCGCTGAGCAGGGCCGCCACCCGCTCGCCAATGGCCAGGCAACTGGTCAGCCCCGGCGATTCGATGCCCAGCAGGTTCACCAGCCCCGGCAGCCCGTGCTGCGCCGGGCCGTCGATGCGGAAGTCGGCCGCCGCCTCACCCGGCCCGCTGATCTTCGGCCGCATGCCGGCATAACCCGGCTGCAAAGCGCCATCGGGCAGGCCCGGCCAATACTGGCGCACCGCCGCGTAAAAAGCCTCGCCACGCGCCGGGTCCACCTGCAGGTCGTTCGGGTCGTCCACCCACTGCACATCGGGCCCAAACTTCGCCTGCCCGCCCAGGTCAATGGTCAGGTGCACCCCCAGCCCGGCCAGGTGCTGCTCGGGCTCGGGGACGGGGTACACCAGCTGGCCAAACGGCGAACGGCCCGCCAGGGTGAAATAGCTGCCCTTGGCATACCAGGGGCGCGGCACCTGCAAGGGGCCAGGCCCCTGGGTGCGCTGCGCCAGCCCACAGGCCTGCAGCCCGGCGGCGTTGACCACCGTGCGCGCCCGCAAGGTGGTGCCGTCCTCGGTGTGCACCACCCAGCCATCGCCCTCGCGCAGCAGGCGGCTGACCGCGCTGTGGCACACCACCAGCCCCCCGGCATGCTCCAGGTCGCCCTGCAGGCTGAGCATCAGGCCGTGGCTGTCGACGATGCCAGTCGACGGTGAACGCACCGCCGCCCGGCAGTCGAGCGCGGGCTCCAGCGCCAGCGCCTGCTCGCGCGAGAGCAGCACCAAATCGTCCACCCCGTTGGCCCGCGCACGCGCCACCAGCGCCGGCAACGCCGCCACCTGCGACGCCGTGTTCGCCACCATCAGCTTGCCGCAACGCCGGTGGTTCACCCCGCGCTCGGCGCAGTAGGCATACAGCAAAGCCTTGCCGCGCACACACAGCCGCGCCTTCAGGGAACCGGCCGGGTAGTACAGGCCGGCGTGGATGACCTCGCTGTTGCGCGCGCTGGTGCCCTGGCCAATGGCCGCCTCGCGTTCGAGCACCAGCACCTCGCGCCCGGCCAAGGCCAGCGCCCGCGCCACCGCCAGGCCCACCACGCCCGCCCCCACCACCACCGCATCCACCCGTTCCATGTCACCGCTCCTTCGGGTCCCATGCACCCGTTACAGTTGCATTTTGAGGGCAAGCCTTCACCCATCCCTGAAGAAACCGCACACATGATTTTCGTCACCGGCGGCGCCGGCTACATCGGTTCGCACACCTGCGTCGAATTGCTCGCCGCCGGCCATGCCGTCACCGTCTACGACAACTTCTGCAACGCGCAGCGCGAATCGCTGCGCCGGGTCGAGCGCATCACGGGCCGCACGCTGCGGGTGGTCGAGGGCGACATCCGCGACGGCGCCGCGCTGCAGGCCGCGCTGCAGGCCGCCCAGGCCACCGCCGTGGTGCACTTTGCCGGGCTCAAGGCGGTGGGCGAATCGGTGCAGCAGCCGCTGCGCTATTACGACAACAACGTCGTCGGCACCGTCCGCCTGCTGCAGGCCATGCAAGCCACCGGCGTGCACCGCCTGGTGTTCAGCTCTTCGGCCACCGTCTATGGCGAGCCGCAGCACCTGCCGCTGACCGAAGACCACCCACTCTCGGCCACCAACCCCTATGGCCAAAGCAAGCTGGTGGTGGAAAACATGCTGCGCGACCTGCAACGCAGCGACCCGCTCTGGCGCATCGCCATCCTGCGCTACTTCAACCCGGTGGGCGCCCACCCCAGCGGCCTCATCGGCGAAGACCCGCAGGGCATTCCCAACAACCTCATGCCCTATGTCACCCAGGTGGCCATCGGCCAGCGCGAGGTGCTCAACGTCTGGGGCAGCGACTACCCCACGCCCGACGGCACCGGGGTGCGCGACTACATCCATGTGGTCGACCTCGCCCGCGGCCACCTGCGCGCGCTGCACTACCTCGACCAACACCCCGGCTGCCTGACCGTCAACCTCGGCACCGGCCAGGGCTACAGCGTGCTCGAACTGGTGCAAGCGGTGTCGGCCGCCAGCGGCCGCCCCATTGCCCACCGCATGGCCGAACGCCGCCCCGGCGACGTGGCCGCCTGCTACGCCGACCCCTCACGCGCCCGCCAACTGCTGGGCTGGACAGCCGAGCACAGCCTGCAGCGCATGTGCGATGACGCCTGGCGCTGGCAACAACGCAACCCCACCGGTTATCGTTGATCGCACGCCAGCACACCACCCACGACTGACGCCAACCCAAGCCTGTAAAGCTCACCGACCGTCGCAGCCCATCACCTTCCCCGATACACACTGGTCATGACAACCAACACCACCACCTCCCAAGTCACCCCGCTCAAACTCAACCTCGGCTGCGGCTTTCGCCGTCTGCCGGGTTTTGTCAATGTCGACGCCCAGGCCAGCTGCCAGCCCGACCAGGTGGTCGACCTCGAACAGTTCCCCTGGCCCTGGGCCGACAACAGCGTGGACGAAGTGCACCTCATCCACGTGCTCGAACACCTGGGCGCCCAAACAGCAACCTACCTGCGCATCATGCAAGAGCTGTGGCGGGTGTGCATGCCCGGCGCGGTGGTGCACATCATCGTGCCCCACCACCGGCACGACGCCTTTCATTCCGACCCCACCCATGTGCGGGCGGTCACGCCGCTGGGCCTGGCCCTGTTTGACCGCCAGCAATGCGAAAGCTGGATCGCCAGCGGTTTCGCCAACACACCGCTGGCCCTCTACTGCGGGGTCGACTTTGTCACCGAACAAGTCATCCACGACTTCGAACCCCGCTGGATCGAGCGGCTGCAGCAGGGCGAGATCACCGAAGCCCAGCTCTGGGACGCCGCCCAGCACCAGACCAACGTCGTCATGCAAGTGCGCTTTCAACTGAGGGTGCGCAAGGCATGAATGCCATGGCCCCGCCCCCCCAGCCGCTGGAGCAGCCCACGGCCATCGACCTCATCCTGCAAGCCATCCAGGCGGGCCACTGGCCGCAGGCACACGCGCTGTGCCTGCAGAGCCTGCAGCACGACCCCACCGACGCCGAAGTGCACCACCTGCTGGCCTACGTCGTCGGCCGCCAGGGCGACGCCGCACAAGCCCTGGCCCTGCTGCAGCGCGCCGTGGCGCTGGACCCGCTGCACCCGCAATACCGCTACAACCTGGCCGTCACCCTGCAGGAGCAAGGCCGCGAAAACGAGGCCGCCCTGCAGTACCGCGCCTGCCTGCGCCAGCAGCCCGACCACCGCGACGCCCTCTGGAACTACGGCGAAATGCTGCGCCTGGCCGAGCACTTCGACCTCGCCCTCGAACTGTTCGCCCGCTTCGAAGCCGGTGGCGGCGCTTACCCTGCCCTGCACCACCGCATGGGCGTCTGCCTGAGCGCGCTGGGCCATGAGCAAGCCGCCAACGAACGCTTCCAGCGCGAACTCGCCCGCCCCGACGCCGACGCCCTCTCCCACTGGGAATACGCGCTGCACCTGCTCTCCCACGAACACTTTGAACCCGGCTTCGCCCACTACCGCCTGCGCTTCATGGCCGGTGGACGCAACAGCGTCTACTGCCACGACTTTGGCCTGCCCGCCTGGGACGGGCACTGGCGCGCCGGCCACACCGTGCTGCTGCACGGCGAGCAGGGCCTGGGCGACGAGATGATGTTCGCCTCCGTGCTGCCGCAACTGCTGGCCGATGCGCGGGCCGCCGGCGCGCGGGTGGTGCTGGCCGTCAAGCCACCGCTGGTGCGCCTGCTGGCGCAGAGCTTCCCGGGCACGCCGGTGCTGGCCCACACCGTGGGCGGCGAGGTGGCCAGCCTGGCCGGCCTGGGGCCGGTGCACCAGCAACTGCCACTGGGCGATCTGCCCTGCTGGTACCGGCGCAGCGTGGCCGACTTCGCCCACGGCCACACCCCCTACCTGCGCGCCGACAGCGCACGCACCGCCCACTACCGCCGCCTGCTGCAAGCCCTGGAGCCGCCCGGCGCGCCGCACCCACGCCTGCGGGTGGGCCTCATGTGGGGCAGCAACCCGGCGCCGGTGAACAGCAAATTCATGCGCTGGGCCCAACAGCGCAGCGTGCCGGTGGCCCTGTTCGAAGTGCTGGCCCACCACCTGCCCGACGTGCGCTTTGTCAGCCTGCAAAACCCCGAACGCGGCGCCGAAGCCGCGCTCGCGCCACGCCTGGACATCCTGGACCTGAGCGCACTGCAAACCGACTTTGCCGAAACCGCCGCCCTCATCGGCGCGCTCGACCTGGTCATCAGCGTCGACACCTCCGTCTCGCACCTCGCCGGCGGCATGGGCGTGCCCTGCTGGACGCTGCTCATGCAGCGCGCCGACTGGCGCCACGGCCGTGACCGCGAACACAGCCTGTGGTACGCCCGCACCCGCTACTTCCGGCAAAGCCGCAACGGCGACTGGCCCGAAGTGCTGGCCCGTGTCGACACCGCCCTGACCGACCTGCTGCACCAGCGCACCCAACGCGACCACGCCCTGGCAATGGCCGCCAGCAGCCTGCACGCGCGCGACCTGCCCATCGCCCGCCAGCACTTTGAACAGGCCCTGGCTTTCGACCCGAACGACAGCGCCGTGCAGTGGGAATTTGCCATGCAACTGCTGACCGAAGGCGACTGGGCGCGCGGCTGGGATTACCACGAAGCGCGCCTGCCCGTCTTTGGCTGGGAAGCGCTCAACCTCTGCCCCCTGCCCTGGCCGCAGTGGCAGGGCGAGCCGCTGCAAGGCAAGACCCTGCTGGTGCACGGCGAGCAAGGCATTGGCGACGAAATCATGTACGCCAGCCTGCTGCCCGACCTGCTCGAGCGCGGCGCCCGCGTCATCCTGGCCTGCGTGCCCAGCCTGGTGCAACTCATGCGCGACGCCTTCCCCGGCATCACCGTCGTGCCCCATCCGCGCGGGCAACCCGCGCTCTGGCACCAGCGCCTGCCCGACTGGGTGCACACCATCGGCCCCGTCGACCAGCAGTCGCCCATGGGCAGCCTCGCTCGCCATCTGCGGCGCAGCGCACAGGACTTCCCCCGCCGCGCCTACCTGCGCGCCGATCCGCAGCGCATCGCCCGCATGCAACAACGGCTGGCCGAACACCTCGCCACCGATCCGCCCGGCCTGCTGCGGGTGGGGGTGGCCTGGTGCGGCAACCTGGGCAACCCCCACGCCCGCGCCAGAAGCCTGACCCCCGAACAACTGCTGCCCCTGGCCCAGGTGCCCGGTGTGCGCCTGGTGGGGTTGCAAAGCCGCCAATACGCCGCCGACGCCCAGCGGGTGCCTGGCCTGCACCTGGCCGACATGAGCGCCCACACCGACGACTTTGCCGACCTCGCCGCGCTGGCGGTGCAGATGGACCTGGTCATCAGCATCGACAGCTCGTATGTGCACCTGTGCGGTGCCCTGGGCCTGCCGGTCTGGGCGCCGATGCGCCGCAATGCCGACTGGCGCTGGGGCTGGCAGCAGCCCGACAGCGTCTGGTACCCCCACATGCGCCTGTTCCACCAACAGACCGACGGCGACTGGACGCCCGTGCTGCAATCGCTGCGCGAGGCCCTCCAGGCCCGCGCCGCCGCCCACCTCGCCGACCCAGACCACCCAGCCCGGCCCACAGCCGACCACTGAGCCACGCCACCCCCCTTCTCCTCGGGTCGCCCCGTCCGTGCCCGTCAGCCCCATGCAAACCCCCATCCTCCACCCCGAGGAAGCCCGATACCAGCAGGCCCGCGCAGCCTTCCAGCAAGACCCCTACGACTTCGACACCGTGCTGCAAGCCATGCGCTGCTACGGCAATGTGTGCGACTGGACGGTGCTGCAGCACCAGCGCGAGGTGATGCTGACCGCCATCGACCAGGGCGCCTATGTGCTGGGCGAGACCTTCCTCTCCAACGGCGGCTTCTCCCCCGCTGTGTTGCGCACCTGTGCCGAACGGCATCACCACGCGGTGCGCGCCGCCGCCATGGCATCGGGACGCCTGCCGCCCCTGCCGCTGCCAGCGCCGCTGGCCGGCCGCCCGCTGCGGGTGGGCTGGCTGGGCCACAGCTTCCACCAGCAGGCCACCACCTACCTGCTCATCGGCGTGCTCGAAGCCCTGGCCCGCCTGCCCGGCCAGGTAGAGCAACGGCTGTACGACCACGGCCCCGCCGACGACAGCGAGCTGCGCCAGCGCCTGCTGGCCAGCGGCATCCCGCTGCTGCCGGTGCACCACCTGGACGACGCCGCCCTGGCCCGGCAGGTGCGGGCCGACGGCATCGACGTGCTCATCAACCTGGCGCCCCCCGCCACCGGCCGCTACGGCGTGTTCACCCTGCGCGCCGCGCCGCTGCAATGCGTGTACCTGTACTACCCGGGCACCTCGGGCTGCACCGACGCCGACTGCTTCATCGTCGACCCGGTGGTCGCACCGCCCGAGCTGGCCCACCTGTTCACCGAGCCACTGGCCTACCTGCCGCGCTGTTACCAGCCCAACGACCCGCAACGCCCCCGCCCGCGCGCTTTGCCCAGGGCCGCCCTGGGTCTGCCCGACGACGCCTTCCTGTTCGCCAACTTCAACCAGAGCTACAAGATCACCCGCGAACAATTCGCCCGCTGGATGCACATCCTGCGCCAGTGCCCAGGCGCCCGCCTGTGCCTGCTCGACGGCAGCCCCAGCCTGCGCTTTCACCTGCAATCGCAAGCCCGGCTGCACGGGGTCGCGCCCGAGCGCCTGCTGCTGCAGCCCCCGCTGGCGCCGCAGGCCCACTTCGAACGCCTGGCCGCCATGGACCTGCTGCTCGACACCCACCCCTACGGCGCCCACACCGGCGCCAGCGACGCGCTCTGGTCGGGCCTGCCGGTGCTCACCCTCACCGGCCCGGCCTTCGCCTCGCGCGTGGCGGCCTCGCTGCTGCTGCACTGCGGGCTGGACGACCTGGTCACCCACCACGAAGACGACTTCATCGCCCGCGCGGTGGCCCTGGCCCACCAGCCCGCCACCCTGGCCGCCCTGCGCCAGCGCCTGGCACAGCCCGAGCGCCTGCCCATTTTTGATGCCACCGGCCATGCGCACGACCTGCTGGCACTGCTGCGCCAGCGGCTGATGAGCAGCCGCTAAACCCCTACAGCGCCTGCTTCACAATACGATCTACCATGCTCACCCCTTCCCCCACCACCCCGGCGGTGCTGCCCGTCATCCTCTGTGGCGGCTCCGGCACCCGCCTGTGGCCGCTCTCGCGCGCCGGCTTTCCCAAACAGTTCCTGTGCCTTACCGGGCGGCACAGCCTGTTCCAGCTGGCCGCGCAGCGCCTGCAACGCCTGGGCCCCACACCGCTGGTCGTCTGCAGCGAAGAACACCGCTTCCTGGCGCAGGAACAGTTGCGCGAGCTGGGCCTGGAGCAGGCCCGCCTGCTGCTGGAGCCGGTGGCACGCAACACCGCCGCCGCCGTCACCCTGGCCGCGCTGCAAGCCAGCGCCGACGGTGCCGACCCGGTGCTGGTGGTCACCCCGGCCGACCAGGTGGTCGCCCAGGCCGAGCCCTACACCCGGGCGCTGCAGCAGGCGGTGCAGCGCGCGGCCGAAGGCGGCATCGTCATTCTGGGCGTGCCGCCCGACCGGCCCGAAACCGGTTACGGCTACATCCAGGCCAGTGCTGGTGACAGTGCTGGTGACACCGCCGGCCCCTGGCCCGTGGCCGCGTTTGTGGAAAAGCCCGACGCCGCCACCGCCGAGCGCTACCTGCGCGAGGGCGGCTACTACTGGAACGCCGGCAATTTCGTCATGCGCGCATCGGTCTGGCTGGCGGCCCTGCAGGCCTTTCGGCCCGACATCCTGCAGGCCTGCCAGCACGCCTGGGCTGGGCGCCAGACCGACCAACACTTTGTGCGCCCGCGGCCCGAAGCCTTTGCCGCCGTGCCCAGCGAATCGGTCGACTATGCGGTACTCGAACGCTGCCCCGGCAGCGCCTTCGGCATCCACATGGTGCCGCTGCACGCCGACTGGAGCGACCTCGGCGCCTGGGACGCGGTGTGGCAAAGCGCCCCCAAAGACCCGCAGGGCAACGCGCTGACCGGCGACGTGCTCACCCACGACGCGCGCGACAACCTGGTGCACGCCAGCGGCCGCCTGGTGGCGCTGGTGGGCGTCAGTGGCCTGACGGTGGTGGAAACCGCCGACGCCGTGCTGGTGGCCGACCGGCGCAGCAGCCAGGCGGTCAAGCACATCGTGCAAGCCCTCGGCGACGGCCAGCGCCCCGAACGGCACTGGCACCGCAAGGTACACCGCCCCTGGGGCTGGTACGACAGCATCGACGAAGGCGAACGCTTCAAAGTCAAGCGCATCTGGGTCAAACCCGGCGCCAGCCTCAGCCTGCAAATGCACCACCACCGCGCCGAACACTGGGTGGTGGTGCGCGGCACCGCCGAAGTCAGCCACGGCACCGAACGGCAGATCCTGAGCGAAAACCAGAGCACCTACATTCCCCTGGGCCAGCAGCACCGGCTGCGCAACCCTGGCGTGCTGCCGCTGGAAATCATCGAAGTGCAGTCCGGCAGCTACCTGGGCGAAGACGACATCGTCCGCTTTGAAGACCAGTACGGGCGCGGCTGACCGGCCGCCACCCCACCGCCCCCACACACTGCCCACCCCTCCCATTCATGACCACTGCCCCCTTGCTCGACACCGCCGCGCTGCTGCGTTTTCACCAACAGACCTGTGACGCCTTTTTTGCCGGCAGCACCCTGCCCGCGCCGCCGGGCACCGACGCGCTGTGGCGCGCCATCGACGACAACCACGGCTGCAACATGCGCCTGTGGGCGCAGGAAGACCTGGCCCGCCGCCAGCACGCCCCCGACGCCGAGATCGTGGCCAACAAACGCGCCATCGACCGCTACAACCAGGCCCGCAACGACGCCATCGAACGCATCGACGAATGGCTGCTGCTGGCCCTCGGGCTGGTCAGCGCCGACAGCGCCCACACCGACGCGCCCATGGTGCGCCCGGGGCCCCAGGCCCGCCTGAACAGCGAAACCGCCGGCTCCATGACCGACCGCCTGTCCATCCTGGCGCTCAAGTGCCATGCCATGCAGGCGCAAACCCGGCGCACCGACGTCGACGAGGCCCACCGCCAGCTCTGCCAGCGCCGGCTGGCCCGCCTGCACGAACAGCGGCAAGACCTGGCCGACTGCCTGGGCCGTTTGCTGCACGACACCCAGGCCGGCCACGCCTGGTTCAAGGTGTACCGCCAGTTCAAGATGTACAACGACCCGGCCTTCAACCCCGCGCTGGTGGCCGAACGGCAACAGGCGGGCGGCTGAGCGCCCACGCCCACCGGCTGCTCACCGCCAGGCCCCGCCGCCGCCACATCCACCAGCCCTGTTGCTCCAGCCCACTCCCTTCAGCCCCCTTCAGCCCTCCAGCACCATGAACACCCCCCAGCACACCACCCCCCCCGCCAGCGCCGCAGCGCCTGCCCACCCCTTCACCACCGACTGCAGCGGCAAAACCGCCGTCGTCACCGGCATCACCGGGCAAGACGGCGCCTACCTCACCCACCTGCTGCTGGGCAAAGGCTACCGGGTCATCGGCACCTTCCGCCGCACCAGCTCGGTCAACTTCTGGCGGCTGGCCGAACTCGGGGTCGAGCAACACCCCCGGCTGAGCCTGGTCGAGCACGACCTGACCGACCTGGGCAACAGCATCGCGCTGCTGCAGAAAGCACCCGTCGACGAGGTGTACAACCTGGCCGCGCAAAGCTTTGTCGGGGTGTCGTTTGACCAGCCCGCCACCACCGCCCACATCACCGGCCTGGGCGCCCTGAACCTGCTCGAAGCCATCCGCCTGGTCAGCCCCAAAACCCGCTTCTACCAGGCCAGCACCTCCGAAATGTTCGGCAAGGTGCAGGCGGTGCCGCAGAGCGAATCCACCCCCTTCTACCCGCGCAGCCCCTACGGCGTGGCCAAGCTCTATGCCCACTGGATGACGGTGAACTACCGCGAAAGCTACGGCCTGTTCGGCGCCAGCGGCATCCTCTTCAACCACGAAAGCCCGCTGCGCGGCAAAGAATTCGTCACCCGCAAGATCAGCGACAGCGTGGCCAAGATCCGCCTCGGCCAGCTCAGCCACCTGGAGCTGGGCAACCTCGACGCCAAACGCGACTGGGGCCATGCGCAAGAGTATGTGGAAGGCATGTGGCGCATGCTCCAGGCCCCCCAGCCCGACACCTACGTGCTGGCCACCGGCCGCACCGAGACCGTGCGCGACTTCGTCCGCATGGCCTTTGCCGCCGCCGACATCGAACTCGCCTTCCACGGCAGCGGGGTGGACGAAACCGCCATCGACACCGCCACCGGCCGCACCGTGCTGCGCATCCACCCGCGCTTTTTCCGCCCGGCCGAGGTCGACCTGCTCATCGGCGACGCATCGCATGCGCGCCAGCAGCTGGGCTGGCAGGCCCAGACCTCGCTCGAGGCGCTGTGCAGCCAAATGGTGCAGGCCGACCTGCGGCGCAACGCCCAGGGCCAAACCTTCTGACGCCACCCCGGCGGGCGCCCGCCCCCACCCCATGGCCCGCACCCGTCCTGCTGTGACCCACCGTTCAAACCGCCCTGCGCACGCCCCGTCGGCGGTGCTGCCTGCGCTGTCGACACCGCCGCCCGCCGCGATGGCTGGCGATGCGTCCTCTGCGGCCGGTTGCGCCGCCTCCCCGGCGCTCAACACCGTGGCCCCACCCGCTTTATCACCTGCGTCATCCCCCCTGCCGTCAGCCGCTGCGCCAGCCCCCACCCCCGAGGTCCGGCCGCACCCCCTGCCCGACGAGCGCAGCCTCGCCCTGCCTTGGGCGGCGCACCACCAGGCGCTGGGCCAGTGGCCCGAGCTGCTGGCCCTGGTGCAGCAGCAGCGCTGCCATGCCGGGCCACACGCCAGCGCCGCCTGGCACGCCCGGTGGCTGCTGTTCGCTGCCACCGCCCTGCACGGCCTGCACGCCACTGAAGCGGCACGCACCGCCGCGGCACAGGCCGCCACCCTGGCCGCGCTCGACGCCGACCTGCTCGACGGACTCATGCGGCTGCACTGGGCCCTGGGCGACGATGCCGCCTGCCTGCTGCACGCCCGCACCCTGCTGGCCCTGCGGCCCGGCCATGGCGCGGCGCATGCACACGCAGCCCTCGTGCTGCACCAGCGCGACGGCTGCGCCGCATGGCCACACTACCAGGCCGCCCTGACCAGCGGCGCCCTTGCACCGGTACCGGGGCTGACACACACGCTCTACCAGGCCGCCGCCTGGGCCTTTGACATCGAGGCCGCCGAAGCCCTGCAAACCCGGCTCTATGCCGAAACCGCCGCCGCGGCCCCCGGCGACGACGCACAGCGCGCCTGGCTCGACTGGCAACACAGTTTTTTCCGCTTCGCCATCGGCGACTACCCCCGCGCCTGGGCGCTCTACGAACGCCGCCACGACCATCCCGATATCGCCCAAAGCCACCGCTTTGCCCTGCCCCGGTGGGACGGCAGCTGGCCACCCGGCTTGCGCCTGCTGGTGCACGGTGAGCAGGGCCTGGGCGACGAAATCATGTTCGCCAGTTGCCTGCCCGCCCTGCTGGCCGAAGCCGCGCAACACCGCGCCCAGGTGGTGCTGGCCGTCAAACCCGGCCTGCAGCGCCTGTTTGCCGACAGCTTCCCGGCCTGCGAAGTGGTCTGCCACGACCACATCCGCGGCCTGCTGGCCGATGCCGCGGGCCTGGGCGTGCAGGCCCACATGCCGCTGGCCAGCCTGCCCACCCTCTACGCCCGCAGCGAGGCCGACTTTGCCCGCAACGCCCGCCAGCCCTATCTGCGCGCCCACCCCCAGCGGGTGCAGCACATGGCCCAAGTGCTCGACCAACTGCGCCCCGGCTGGCCCCAGCGCCTGCGGGTGGGCGTGGCCTGGGCCTGCCAGCGCGGCAAAGGCGCGCTGCTCGACAGCCGGGCCATCCCCATCGAACACCTGCAGTCGCTGCAGCAGGTCGACAAGGCCCTCTTCATCAGCCTGCACAACCAGGACCACAGCCACGAACTGGCCGCCGCCCCCAGCTTTGACGTGCTCGACCTCGGCGCCCTGCAGGGCGACTTTGCCGACACCGCCGCCTTGGTGCACCACATGGACGTGGTCATTGCGGTCGACTCATCGGTGGCCCACCTGGCCGGCGCCATGGGCCGCACCGTCTGGCAACCGCTGCTGCGCCACCCCGACTGGCGCCACGGCGCCCCTACCCGCCAGCAATCGCTCTGGTACGCCCACACCCGCTACTTCCGCCAGACCCACATCAACGATTGGAGCGACGTGATCGCCCGGCTCGCGCAATCGCTACACGGCGCTGCCGCCCAATGGACGCCAGGCGACCCGGTGTGAAATTCGGGGATTCGCGGCGAGGGCGCCGCTCCGTAAGCGTGGCCTCAAGGCCCTTGTTGTGAGGTTTGCCTGGGCGCGGCAGCATGTGTCCATATGCAGGACAGTGGACATACCCCTGAGTGGAACGGGCCGAAGGTTGAGCGCACCCTGCGCAACGGCAAGCACATCTATTTCTCGGCCTTCAAGGCTTGGCTGGTCGATCAGGCCAGCAGACCAGGCGCCTCCGTCTCGGGCCTGGCGCTGCGCAACGGCGTCAACGCCAATCTGCTGCGGCACTGGATCAAGCTAGGACATTGGCAGTCCGGCTCACCGACGCTGTTGCCCGTCACCGTTGTGGGGGCGCCGCCCTGTGCCGATGTGGTGGCGACCACCGTTGCCCAACCATCCTCGGGGACGGTGGAGATCGAATTGTGCGGTGCCGTCATCCGCCTGAGCGGTCAGGTCGATGCCGCGCAACTGAGGACGGTGCTGACCGCGTTGCGCGCATGATTGGCTTGCCAGCGAACACGCGGGTGTGGATCGTGGCCGGACACACCGACATGCGCAAGGGCTTCGATGGCCTGGCTGCGATGGTGCAGACTGCGCTGAGCGAGAACCCGTTCAGTGGCCACGTCTTCGTCTTCCGCGGCCGGCGCGGCGACATCATCAAGGTGCTGTGGTTCGATGGCCAGGGCCTGCTGCTGCTGAGCAAGCGACTCGAACGCGGGCGTTTCGTCTGGCCCCAAGCCTCGGGCGGTGGCGTATCGCTGACACCGGCACAGTTGTCGATGCTGCTCGAAGGCATCGATTGGCGCATGCCGGCGCGCACGCATCGGCCAGAGCTGGCTGCGTAGGGGCGCTGTTGCGGGTGATTCCCGATCATCTGCTGCGCAGGTGAGCGGCACAATCGAGGCCGTGTCGACAGCTACCCCATCACAGCCGAGCCGAGAAGAGTTGCTGCGCATCATCGAGGCGCGCGATACCGAGGTGGCGCTGCTCAAGCTGATGGTCGACAAGCTCAAGTTGCAACTGCTGCGTCGCGTGCGCGCCGAGTTCGGCCACTCCAGCGAACAGTGGGCGGCACAAATGCCTTTGATCGATGGCGGCGATGCCGCCATGGCCTCCCGATCCAAGCTCGCATCGACACAGACACCAGCCAACGACGCGCAGATCGACCGCAGTCTGCCGGCACATCTGCCGCGTGATGTCCAGGAACATCGGCCTGAGGTCAGCGACAGTCACCACGACAGTGCGGGTCAGCCCTGCGGCTGCACGGCGTGCGGTGCCCGGTTGCGCAAGATCGGGCAAGACGTCTCCGAGCAGCTGGAGTACGTGCCGGCGCACTTCAAGGTGATCCGGCATGTACGGCCCAAGCTGGTCTGTATGGCTTGCCAGACGATCTTCCAGGCCTGCGCACCCAGCCGCCCGATTGCGCGCGGCGTGGCCGGCGCCGGCCTGCTGGCCCATGTGCTGGTCTCCAAGTATTGCGACCACCTGCCCTTGTACCGTCAAAGCGGCATCTATGCCCGCAGCGGTGTTGAGCTGGACCGCTCCACGCTGGCCGGCTGGGTCGAGCAGGCCGATCAGTTGCTGGACCCGCTGGTGGCGGCGCTGGGGCGCTACACCTTGGCGGCGGCCAAGATCCACGCAGACGACACGCCGGTGCCGGTGCTGCAGCCCGGACGAGGCAAGACCAAGACCGGGCGCTTGTGGGTATACGTCAGAGACGACCGCCCGATCGGTTCGAGCGAGCCTCCTGCGGCCTGGTACCAGTACACGCCAGACCGAAAGGGCGAACACCCACAGCGGCACTTGCGACGCTACCGGGGCATCCTGCAGGCGGACGCCTATGGCGGTTGGGGCAAGCTCTACGGCTCAGGCCAGATCACCGAGGCCGCTTGCTGGGCCCACGCGCGCAGGCCATGGTGGGATCTGTACCTCAGCAGCGGCCGCGACGAGACCTCCATCGCGGCGCAGGCCCTGCGGCGCATCGCCCAGCTGTATGCGATCGAGCGTGAGATCCGAGGGCAGCCACCAGAGGTGCGACGAGTCCAACGCCAGGCACGGGCGAGCCCGCTGCTGCAGGAGATGCACGCCTGGCTGAGCCACCTGCTGGGGCGGGTGTCGGCCAAATCGGAACTGGCGCAAGCCATCGGCTACAGCCTCACGCGCTGGCAGGCCCTGACGCACTATTGCGATGACGGCCGTATCGAGATGGACAACAACGCCGCCGAGCGAGCGCTGCGTGGGGTGGCCTTGGGTCGGGGCAACTACCTGTTCATGGGCTCGGACGCTGGCGGCGAGCGCGCGGCCGCGATCTACAGCCTGGTGCAGACAGCCAAGCTCAATGGTCTGGATCCCGAGGCCTACCTGCGCGAGGTGCTCAGCCGCATTGCCGAGCACCCCATCAACCGCATCGATGAGCTGTTGCCCTGGAACCTGATGCAGTCAGGAGCCAACCGGGCACAGCAGCGCCGGGCAGCATGAGCGCACCCGGCATCGACCCGCGGGTGCTGGACGCCCTGCAGAACGCCAGCAGCCTGGAGCTGTTCCAGCTGAGCACGCTCATCGAGCGACTGCTGGCCGATCCGCGGCGCATCATTGCCGTGCGCAAGGACATGCACCTGGGGCAGACGGTGCGCTTTGTGGACTGGCGCGATGGCAGCCTGCGCGAGGGCAAAGTCGTGGCCATGCGCGAGGCACAGGTCACCTTGCAGGACTTGCACGAACGCAAGGAGTGGAAACTGCCCTACGCCGCGATCGAACCACCACAACCCCGATCCTGCGGCACCTGCTCAAGCGGTAGCACCTGAGCCGCCCGCTGCGCCGCGACCGACGCGCAACGACTTCCGCTGCGGCGAGAAGGTGGCCTTCGAGGACAAGTACCTGCAGACGGTGGTGGGCACCATCGTGCGCATCAACAGCCGTACCGCCACCATCGATCCCGGCGACGGCACCCATTGGCGCGTCGGCTTCGCCCTGCTGCGCCACGTCGTGGACGTCTGACCATCCATCGTCATCCTCGTCAAGAGGGTGTTGAGGCGACGCTTACGCCGCTCCTGCACATGCGGGGACAGCGCTGGCGAAAGGGTGCAGGCGCCCGAGGGGAAGCCTGTAGGAGCGGCGCCCTCGCCGCGAAGGTTTTCATCGGTTGGGGTGCACAGAAAGCAACGCGGAATCACAGACTCACAGACTCGCAGAAGCAACACGGGACCGGGGATTCGCGGCGAGGGCGCCGCTCCTGCACATGCGGGGACATCGCCGGCAAAGGGATACAGGCGCCCGAGGGGAAGCCTGTAGGAGCGGCGCCCCCGCCGCGAAGGTTTTCATCGGTTGGGGGGCACAACCGCTGAACCGACACCACCCACCCCGCTCAGGCACTCGAACGCTCCGCCACCTCCGCCAGCATCCAGCCCAGGGTATCGGCCAGCGCCGGCTGCGGCAGGGGGCCCACGCAGGCGTGCAGCCGGGCCGGATCGCCGCACAGGCGCAACACCTCATGGGGGCGCACCAGCGCCGGGTTCACCACCACCTCGGCAGGGTGGCCGGTCAGTTGCTCCAGCAAGGCCAGCACCGCCGTCAGCGCCCAGGGCTGGCCGCTGCACACGTTGTAAGTCTGCCCCGGCTCGCCGCGCAGCAGCAGGCGCCCGTAGGCTTCGCACACCATGCGCACATCGTTGAACTCGCGCTCCACCGCCGTGTTGCCCAGCTCCAGCCGGGGCCGCCGTTCGTGAAAATGCCGCACCAGCTTGGGCAGCAAAAACTGTTCGCCCTGCCCCGGCCCGGTGTAGTTGAACGGCCGCGCCCACACCAGCGGCAGCTGCGCGGCATACAGCCGCGCCATGTGCTCCATGGCCAGTTTGCTGATGGCATAGTGGTTGACCGGCGCCGGCGCCTGTGTCTCGGCAATCGGCGAGACCGGGGCATTGCCGTACACATTGGCGCTGCTGGCCAGCAGCACCCGCTGCGGCGGTACCGGCCAGCGGCACAGCGCCTGCAGCAAGTGCTCGGTGCCCAGCACATTGACGGCATACAACTGCAACGGCTGCTCGTGCGCCACATAGCTGATGGCCGCCAGGTGCAACACCGCATCGGGCACCCGCCCCTGCGCCCCACTGCCCAGCGCCGCCACCTCGGCCGCCACCGCCTCGGCATCGCACAGATCGGCCTGCAAGGCCACCACCGACCAGCCCTGCGCCTGCGCCCAGCGGGCAAAGTGCCGACCGGTGAATCCGTCAGCCCCGGTCAGGAGGATGTGCATGGTGTGAAGCTCCCTCAAACCGGCTGTGTGACGCTGCACATGTAATGACCATCCACCTCCCAGCCAACCTCCTGCAAACCAGCCAGCTGCCACAACACGTGCCGGGAACGACCGGTGAAGAAAAACAGGTGAAAACGGGTGTACTCGTACAGGTATTCGTAGCAGGGTGTTGCGTGCGCCATCTTCCCGCCGGGTGCCAGCAAGCCCTTCAAGCGCGTCAATTCGGCCACCGGATAACGAAAATGCTCCAGCACATTGTTGCTGAAAATGCCGTGGAAACGGTTGGCCATCAGCTGCCCCCAGTCTCGAATGAGCCAATCCTCGTTTCTGCCAGCCGTTGCACTCGCGTGCGGTTCAAACGCAAAAACGTTCCAGCCCTCGCCGCGCAACAAGGGAACCGAGCGCGACCAGGCACCGGCACCGAAATTGACATAAAAACCTTCTCGCTTGGGCTGCAGTGCGTGAAACGCTCGCACCTCTGCATCTGTGCTGTCGCCCTCGGTATAGACGCTGTAATGCGCTTCATATTCCCGGCTCAATTGCACGGGAGACAAACGAAGCATCTTCTCAGCGCCAAAAATCACTTCACAATTCGGACACCGGTATCGCAGCAAACGCCCCCCACCAAACGCACATTCGGTTTGAAAAACAGCAAATTGATGCCGCGTCCTGCAAGCCCCGCACAGTTCGCACGTCAGGGTGTTGTTGGGCACCCGCAAACTGTCCATTTCATCGACCAGATGCCAGTGAAGATGCATCAGGTAGGCCGTGTTGTTCGCGGAAAAATGATCATTATTTTGCATGGGTCGCGGCTCCACTAAGTGACTGCATCGGCCAGCACCAGGTGCTGCAGGTTGGCCGCTGCCTGCGCCCAGGTCTTCAGGCCCGGGTGCAGCGGGTCGGGGCGCGGGCGCTGCCCGGCAGTGGCCAGCCACTGCTCCAGGGCTTGCGCCAGGTCTTCGGCGCTGTCGCCGCTGAAAAACTGTGCCATGCCGCAACTGATCTCGCGGAAGACGGGAATATCGCGCGCCAACACCGGACAGCCGTGGCGCATGGCTTCCACCAGCGGCAAACCAAAACCCTCGTCCAGTGATGGGGCGATTAATCCTGCAGCACTCTGATAAAGCACACTCAGATGTGCATCATCAATATCTTGATACCAGAACAACCTGCGTTGCAGTTCAGGATGATTTGCCAGGCGCCCACAAAACTCGTCCATCATCCAGAGATGCCTGCCCACAACCACCCAGCGAACGCTGCTTCCCTTGGCCCATAGATATTCAAAGGCATCCAAAGTTTGGGCATAACCTTTCCGGGGACAAATGTTCGAAACCGTCATGCAATAAACACTGCCCTGCAAACCACCGGGCATGCTTTGCAAAGCAGATGCATCCTGTATTTTTGCAAAGTCACTTCCCAGGTGAAACCAGGAAAGCTGGAAATTTTCGGGTAAATCAATGCGATTGATGGCTGCCAGATTCTTCCATTCCATGGCAACTTTTTCCGAGATGGCGACAATTTTGTTCACCTGGAAAAAAGCCCTTATGCCCTGATCAAACGCTGCAGACACAGAAGTCGGGCAACAGTGCCTCCACTGCAACGGAAGAATGTCCAACAAAACAGCCACCAAGAAAACACCAGCATTGCGAAATCGCCCAAAAACCGGTCCTCTGTCTGCCAATTGAAGAATATCGCCGTGGATGATGGCCAGGGTGTCGCCGGACGAGGGGTGAATGACTGACCCTTGCAGTGCCGTGCCGCGACCGCAGTATTCGCGCTCCCACGCAGCATCCAGCACATATTCTTGATCTGCCGATTGCCAACGAACAGGGACGATTTGCACATCCGTATCCACATTCGACAACCAGTTGGACATCAGTTTGTTGACCATCTTTCGCATGCCGGAGCTGACACTGCCGGGTGAGTGTCCCGTCACATCGACCAACAAACGCCGCCTTGCCCTGCCCGGCACCGGCGGCTGCGAGGCTTTCACCCGTTCGCGCTCGGCAGCCAGTTGCTCAGCCTGCGTTTGCAACTGAGCCTGCAACTGCACAGCCTGCGCCCGCCAATGCGCCACTTGCTCCAAGGCGGTGCGCTCGCGCACCCGGGTGTACTGGTCAAACACATTGGGCGGGTACGCCAAGGCCGGCAGCAGCTGCGCCTGTTCCGCCGCCACATAAAAACGGTTGAGCCCGTCGGTGTAGGCAAAGGTGTAACCCTGCCCGGTCAGCAGCGGCTCCCAGGCTTCGTGCGCCGTCACCTGACTCAGGGGCAGGGTCGCCTCGATCACCAGCACCCACGGCCGGAAACGGGCAAAGTCGGCTCCTGCCAGCACCTGCGCCTCAAAACCTTCCACATCCACCTTCAGAAAATGGATGTCACGCCCCATGGCGTGCTGTTCGCATACCTGGGCCAGGGTTTGCACTGGCACTGGAATGCGCTGGCCTTCATGGCCCAGGGCCAGGTGCCCACGGGCAATGTCCTCATCCAGGGTGGACAAACCGTGCCCCTGCATCTGCCACAGCGTCATCTCGCCCGGCTGGTCTGACACGGCACAGCCGAGATTGATGTCTTCCGGACGCGCCGCCTGCAAGGACTGCAACAGCGCCGGAATCGGCTCGATGTTGATACCACGCCAGCCCCGCTCGTAAAACGCCAGGGTCACCGAGTCAATCACCGGGTCGTTGGCGCCCACGTCGATGTAAAAGCCCGCCTCCACATGCCCCAGCGCGCGCCAGAGCATCACGTCTTCGAGGTTTTGCGCGTACGAGGTGATGGGACGCTGGTTGAAGGGGTTGGTGGGATCGATCATCGAAGCGTTTTCAAAATATGAGAAACCGCAGCCTATGCGGCAGCAACAGGTACAGCCGGATGGCTGCTGCCCAGCCGCCCGTGCAGCCAGGCGTCCAGTTCAACCCCCAGCCGCTGCACCGCGCCCGGCCAGTCGCCCAGTCGGGGCTGGCGAGCCAGGGTGAGGATGCCCGGATACAGCACGCTCTCGCGCTCGCGGTTTTCGTGGCGCTGGTCCAGGGCGCGCGAGGCCAGCAGCCAGGTGCGCACCCCCATGCCCGCTGCCAGGTGGACAGGCCAGGCATCGATACTGATGACCGCATCCAGCCGCGCCACCACCCCGGCGGTTTCATCGAAATTCATGGCCTCAGGCAGCACCGACACCGCATCGCCCTGCCGCAGCGCCAGCCACTGGCGCAACCCATAGCCACGCTGCAACAGCACCCAGTGCACATCGGTGCGCTGCAGCAACGGCATCACCGCATGCAGCGGCAAGCTGCGCGTTTCGCCGCTGTCGGCTTCGCTGTGCCAATACAGCGCCACACAGGGTTTGCCCTGGGCGCGCTGTTGCACCTGGGCCATGAAAGCATCGGCTGCAGCGGTGGCCGGCGGGTGCAGGTAAGCCGCTGCAGCGCCCAGCGGGGCACCCAGCAGGCGGGCATGCTCCAGCCCGAAACTGCCACACCAGTGGTCGGCCGCTTGCCGCGCCTGCCGCTGCTGGTCCAGGCCCAGCACGCGGTCGTAGCCGGCACTCAGCAGCAAGGCTTGGCAGTTGGGCGGCGCCACCACCACCACTTCGCGCGCACCAGCGCTTTTGAGAAACCGCACATAGCGCGAGAACTGGAAAAAGTCACCGTAGCCGCCGTCCGACACCACGGCCAGAGAACGCCCTTGCAACGGCTGACCCTGCCACATCGACTCCAGCAAGCCCGCCTGCGCATGGTGAGCGCGCCAAAACGCCTGGCGCGAAAACGCCAGCAAATCGTGCCAGCCTGCCGAATCGCCCAGGCGCTTGCGCGCATCACCGATGTACACCCGCAGCAGTTCGCTGTCATGAGCAAACTGCTCACACACCGCGTTGAACTGCGCCAGCGCCTGCTCGGCCTCATCGAGTTCGAGCAACAGCCGGCCGGGCCAGCAGCGGTCATTGGCATGCGGCCAGTGCGCCAGCGCACGTTCGAGGCTGCGCACATAGGGCAGCGCCCAGTCGGCCAGCCCCAGTGCCGCCGCACTGATGCACAAAATGCGGGTGCCGTACACCCGGTGGTTGAGGTCGAGGTCGGGCGCATGCAAGATGCGCAGCGCCGCTTCCAGCGCCTGGTGGTGGTGCTGGCGCTTGCAGCAGGCGTAGGCCAGCTGCAGCAAAACCGGCAGGCTGCCAGGCTGCTGCTGCAGCGCCGTCTGCGCCTGCTCCACCACCTGCTCAAGCGCCCCCCGACGGCTGAGGTCGGCCAGCTGCTGGGCCAGGTCGCTCATACCCCCCTCCGGCGGACCGCGCCGGGCAGCCTCACTGCCGTGGCTCCTGCATGCGCCACATCACGCTGCAGCCCCCGCCACCGCACATCTCCATCCAGTTGCCGCTGGGGTGTGGCCGCACATGCAGCAAAATGGCACGCCCCACCGGTGGCATGTTGCCCGAACAGTCGGGCTTGCCGTTGTGCTGCAGGCGCACCGTCATGCGGTAGAAGCCCTGTGCATCGGCTGGCCCCACCACCGCCCACTGGCTGCTGGTGCGCGACTCACCGCTGGCGTCTTCACCGGTGCCGTCGGGCCGGTAGCGGTACGACTCCACGCACAGTCCCTGCGGCAGGCCCGACACCGCATTGGCCCACAAGCCGACGATGGCGGCCGGATGGGCCGCCGACGGAGCGGACGCCGCGGCCACGTTGGGCGGCGGTGGTACTTCGGGCTGCGCAGCACCGGCGGCCGGCCGGGGGGCCACCGCCTGTGCCCATGCCCCTGCGGCGCTGGCCCACAACACCGCAGCCAACAGGCCACCGGTGCGCAGCACACGCCGCTGACGGGCACGCCGTGCCACGGCCTTCAAAACCGACTGATTCGACATCGTCCTCTCCTTTGTCAACGCTCACGCTGTGAGCAAACCGTTGTTTTCCATGTCTTGCAACACCGTATCCAGCTCGCGCGCCAGCAAAGCCTGTGCCCGCTGCGGCTCTGCGGCCCACGGCACCGGGGCACCCGCATCGCGCAACTGCAATTCACCGCTGGCGGCCAGTGCCGCGCAGTGGCGCAGCAGCTCGTCGCGCCCCGCCGGGCCTTTGAGCAAGTGGTCCACCACCCGCTGCGCCAGGTGCGAGAGTTGCAGCGGCTGGTGCCAGGGCGTGACCACCCGCCCCTCGTGGGGCAGCGCCGCTGGCAACAGGCGCATGCGCTCGCGCGGCGGGCGCTCGCACACCACCGGCAGCGTGCGGGCGCGCAGGTGCCCGGCCACCCACAGCGGCAGCACCGCCTGGCACACCGCCTGCACGCTCAGGTCCGGCTGCCGCAGCTCAGTGGCGCAGGCATCGCGCAGGGCGAGCAGGTCGCGGGTGGCGGGCCAGGCCGCCGTCAGCGCCTGCATCACGGCTTGCATCAAAGCCTGCACCGCAGGGTTCGGGTTGGGCTGCACCGCAAAACCGCGCCAGTCCTGCCAGGCCGCAGGCGGCACCGCCTGCCCAGCTGGTGCAGGGGCAGCGGTGGCCGCTGGCGCAGCGGCCGGGGTGAAACGCCCGGCCAAGTGCAGCGCGGCCATGCGCTCGGGCTGCACGTCGTAGCGCAGGCCGCTGGCCGCATCGGTGCGCGCCAGCAGCGTCGAGCGGAAGCTGCGGCTGGTCACAAAGTCTAGGTACTGTTCCAGCGACACCTGGTCAGACACCTCGCGCAGCAAGGGGTCGGCCACCGCCGCGCCGTGGTTGTAGGCAAACATGCCGCTCGGGTGGGCATCGCCCAGGTACACCATGCCATGCCCGGCCGCCTGCTCCACAAAAGCGCGAAAGTACTGCGGCTGGTTGCACGGCTCCAGGTATTCGTGCAGCAGGTAGTCATCAGAGGCCAACCGCAGGTGGGGCATGTTGTCGTCCAGCACCTTGCGCACCAGCGAGCCCGGCAGCGCGGTTTGCTGCAAAAAATCGAGCATGCCCCGGGCAAAGCCGAGTTTTTCCGCCGCCGTGGGGCGGCTGGCGCCGCGCAGCAGCATGGCATCGCGGATCACCTCCCGCCCCTTCCAGCCGGGGTAGGTGTTGTAGCTGATGTAGGCCACCCCGCCCGGCGCCAGCGAGGCACCGCACAGGCGCAAAATCCCGCGCTGCACCTCGGGCGGCACCCAGCTGAACACCCCGTGGCAAATGATGTAGTCCAGGCTGGCCGGCTTGAGCTTGACCCGCCGCACATCCACATGGTGAATGTCCACATTGGTCAACCCCAGCTCCGCCACCCGCTTGCGTGCCAGCTCCACCTGCTTGAGCGACACGTCCAGCCCGGCAAAACGTGCCTGCGGATAGCGCACCGCCATGGGAATCAGGTTGCCACCGCTGGCGCAACCGATCTCCAGCACCCGCGCCTGCGTCACCGGCGGCGCCGACAGGCCAAACACATGCGCCACCATGCGCAAATGGTCCAGGTCGGTCTCTGGAAACGGCAGCGACTGGTAGGGCACCTCGTCATAACTGCGCTGCAGCTGGGTCGTCACATCGCCATCGGGCGCAGACTGAAAAGGGGTGCGTTGGCTCAAGGGATTCATCCGGTTTCAACAACAAAATCGGGCGGCGGCGGGGGCCGGCCCATCAGGGAGCTCAGGCAGTGGCGGCAGCCGCCGCAGCGGCCTCGCGTTGCCGCGCACGCTGGTCGTCATCGGCCATGAGCAAGGCGCGGGCCTCGGGGATCATGCCGTAGTAGTGCACACACAGGCTGTCGGCCTGCCGGTAAAACCAGGGCGTGTTGATCGACAGACAGTCGCTGCCGTCGGGCAGCGTCCAGCCGCGCTGGCGGATCAGCACATCACAAAACACCTGCTGGTCACCGCCGCGCGCATACACCGACGAGCGGTCGCTGACCTGCTCCGAGAGCGCAACCACATCCGCCAGCAGCTGGGCATTGTCCGGCGTGTGGCGAAACCCCAGCAGACCCGAATTGAGCATCCAGTTGCCAATGTCGTGTGCCGCCAGCACATCGCGCCCCTGCAGCAGCGGCTCCAGCGGCTGCGACTGGTCCAGAAACATCATGTCGGCGTCGACCCAGACCACCCAATCGTGCTCGGGCAGGTGCTGCTGCAAGAGGTGCGGCTTGAGCCAGTTGCCGCTCACCCCGGGCGGCATGCCCGCCGGAATGTCGCGGTACACATGGAACGCATAGCCATGGCGTGCGCAGTAGCGGGCCACATTGCTGTCGGCAAACTGCGCATAAAAACGGATGTTGGGTGTGTAGAGCATCACCAGCGCAATCCGCCCCTGTGGCTGCTGCACGGTGTACGGCTCCTCGGGCGGCACCGGTTGCGGCACCATGTCAAACAGATCGGGTCCCCCGGCCTGCATGCGGTTGACCGCCTCAAACAACACCCGCCGGTAGGCCGCTGGCATCCATTCACCCGGGCGGGTACGCATGACCAGGCACCACACATCCGGGCGGCCCCGCCAGCGCACATAGGTCGACTGCTGGCACTCCAGCGCCAGCAATCGCCCGTTGACATACTGGTCGGGCGCCAGCCACGGCAGGTGGCCAAACAATTCATCGGCCGGCACAGGGGTGGACGACGCCAGCTTGCTGGCGGCCAGTGCGTCCCACAGCTGCTGCAGCACCGCCGGCGTGCGGCGCCAGACCTGCAAGTCGTACACCCGCTGTGCCTGCTGCTGCGGCACCCCCAGCACCCACATCTGCGAGAGCAGGTGCTCATGCCCGGCGGCGATCTCGGACACCGGGTGCTGCGGCCCGTACACACACACCTGGTCGCTGGCACACACCAGCAAGCCGCCCTCAGGCAGGCGCAGCAGGTGGTGCAGCATGGCCTCGATCTGCAAGATCAGCCGGATCTGCGCACTCGGCGCGTTCGACAGGTCCACCACCACATGCCGCAATCCCTGCACCCGGCAGTAATGCGCGTGGTTGTGTCGCACCCACGGCTCGTTGTGCTGCAACAGACTCAAAAAAACATCGCTCATGCCCGTTCCCGTGCTCATCTAAGCCTGTGCCGGTGCCAGCACCTCGCGCAGCGCCTCGGTGTACGCGCGCACATTGTCCTCCCAGGCCACGTCCAGCGTCTGCAGGAATGCCCGCGCACGCGCGCGGTAGCCGTCCAGCCCCGCGTCGTGCTCCACCCATGCGCGCTGCAGGGCCTGCGCACCGGCCTCGCAGTCAAAGTCGGGGTAGTAATAGCCCTGATCGCGGATGAAAGTGGAGTTGTGGATCAGCGGATAACCACCGTACAGCACTTCATAGTAAAGGTAGTTTTGCCCGTTTTCCCAGTGGTGCGAGATCACCGCGTCGCCCTGCGTGGCCAGCAGCTCGTACAGCGGGATGCGGTCGTCAAACGACACCACCTCGTGGCGCACCAGGTCCAGCATGTGCATCAGCTGCACAAAAGCGCCATGCTTGCGCAGCCGGGCACTGTTCATCACCCGCACCACCTCCACCTGCGCCGCGTGCTGGCGGTAAAAATTCTCCGCCACCATGATCGGCAACAGGCTGGTCTTGACCATGCACATATTGGCCTCGGCAATCAGCAGGCGCCAGCGCGCACGCCCCGGCTGGTAGCCAAACGGCTTGTCAGCCGGCAGCCGGGCAATGCCTTTGTCAAAAAACAGCGGCGTCCACAAATGGGGCAACACCCGCACCGGCGCGCGCGTGGTCAGGGCAAAGTAATCCAGACACGACTTTTCGTACTCGGGAATCGTCCACACCGCGTCCACCGGCTTGCGCGAACACAGGCTGCCCGGTGCCAGGTTGAACATCGCGCGCTCGATGTCGATCACATAGTCGTTGCCCACCCGCATCCACACATTGCGCCCGCCCTTGGCGCGAAAGGCGGCGATCCAGTCCTCCGCCAGCAGCGCGCTCATCTCCACCACCACGTCCAGGCGCTCCATCGCCTGCGGCAGGGTCAACACCTGCAGCCCCAGGCCGTCCATCATCATGTCCTCGTGCATCACCAGCGGCTCGTTGCGCGCCATCACCACCACCGCTTCGCTCACCAGCGGCGAGCGCTGCAGCAGTTGCACCAGAAACACCACATTCTGAAAAGCGCCGTTCTCCCACATCGACTGGAAGCCCTCGCGCACATTCAGGGTGACACCCACCCGCACCTTTTTTTTCATTGCTCGGCTCATTTCTGCATTTTGTGCTGCAGCAGCCAGGCCCGCGCCTGCTGCAGCCACACGTCTTCTTCGCTGCCCCACACCGGCGGCGGTGCCGGGGCGTCCATGCTACCCGTGACCTGCTGCCGGGCCGCCCGCGCCTGCTTCTGCGCCTGCTGGGCGGCCTGGCGCTCGGCCAGGCGGCGCTGGCGGGCATCCTCTTCATCGGGCGGCGGGTGGCGCACATGCGCTGGCCAAGGCACGTCGATCTGCCGTGGCCGCAACACCTCTTGCGGCCCGCTCGCGGCGGGCAACGCCACGTCGGGCACCACCCCGCGGCGGTCGATCGGCAGCCCCAGCGGCGAGCGGTAGCGCGCCGTGCTCAGGCTCAGCGCCCCGCCACCCTGGGCCGCGGGCAACACCGCCTGCCCCTGGATCACACCCTTGCCAAACGTCGTGCTGCCCAGCACGGTGGCACGCCGGTGGTCGCGCAGGGCAGCGGCGGCCAGTTCGGCGGCCGACGCACTGCCCGCGTTCACCAGCACCGCCAGCGGCACCGACTTGAACCAGGCCGGCGCCTGCGCCAGCGCATCGGCATCGCCCGGGTTCAGGCGGTAGTCCGCCAGCTGTGCGTGCAGCACGTTCACCACCCGGCCCTGTGGTCGACCATCGCGCTCCACCACCTGCACCACCGGCAGCCCGGGCTGCAAAAACGCCGCCGCCACACCCACGCCTGCCTGCAACAGGCCGCCGCCGTTGTCGCGCAAGTCCAGCACCAGGGCACGCGGCCCGCCGGCCGGCCAGTCGCGGGTGGCCTGCACCATCTGCTCCAGCGTCTTCGCATTGAAACCCGGCAAACGCAGCCACGCCACGCCGTCATCAAACACCCGGCCGCGCACCCGCGAAGGGGTGATGATGTCGCGGGTGATCGACAGGCTGAGCATCGTGGCGCCCGCCCGCTGCACCGCCAGCACCACCGTGGTGCCCTTGTCGCCACGGATGAGCCCCACCCCTTCGGCCAGGCTCAGGCCGCGCAGCTCGCGCTCGTCCACCTTCAGCACCACATCGCCCGCGCGCAGCCCCGCACGCTCGGCCGGCGAAGCCTCGTGCACCTCGACCACCCGCAAACCGTCGGCATGCAGCGCCAGCTCCGCCCCGATGCCCGAGAGCCGGTTGTGCACCAGCTCGTCAAACCGCGCCCGCGACGCCGTGTCCAGATAACTGCTGTGCGGGTCCAGCGCGCCAATCGCCCGCCGGTGCGCTTCCTCCAGAAAGCGCGGCATGTCCAGCTCGTCCACATAGTGGTGGCGGATGTGCTCGACCATCATCACATATGCGCACAGCTCGCGGTCCCAGTCGGCCGGGCAGGCCGACAAGGCCTGCGCCGACGACACGCCGCCCAGCGCGCCCACCGCAGCCAGCGCCGCCAGCCAACGCGCGCCACGGCGGCGCCGGGCACCCACAGCACCCGCCCGCCAGACAGTCCACCCGCCCTCAGGCATGTGCCATATCCGGCTGACGCTGGGCCATCAAAGCGTTGATACGCTCGCCAAACGCGCGCACATTCGCCTCGTGCGCCGGGTGCACCGTGGCCAGAAAGTCATGCGCCTGGCGCCGGTAGTCGGCCCAGAATTCGGGCGGCTGGTCCCACGCCGCCAGCAGCTGTCGCGCGCCCTCGCGGGCTTCAAAGTCGGGATAGAAAAAGCCCGGCGCACGCTCGGCCAACCAGCGCGAGTTGTGCACCAGCGGATAGCCGCCGTACAACACGTCGTAATACAGGTAGTTCTGCTCGTTCTCCCAGTGGTGACTCACCACCACATCGCGGCCAAAGCGGCTCATGCATTCGGGCACGGTGATGCGCGGCTCATAGCTGGCCCGGCCATCGCGGGTGAGGTCCAGCACCGTGGCGAAGCGGAAAAAGGTCTGGTGCTCCTTCATCTGCACACTGTTCATCACCCACATGTTCTTCACCGCCTGCGGCCGCTCGCGGTAGGCCGCGTCGCACACCAGCATGGGCACAAAACAGGCTTTCACCACCCCCACATTGGGCTCGAAAATCGCGGCCCCCCAGCCATCGGCCGCGCGGGCGCGCGCCACAGCATCAAAGCCCCAGCGGTGGCCAGCGGCCTGCAAGCCATCAATCTGCCGCTGCAAAAACGTCGGCGCCCACACATGCGGCATTTCAAACACCGGCGCCCGCAGCAAGGTGCGCAACAAAGAGGTGCCGGTGTGGGCGTCCTTGTGCATGATCCAGACCTCATCGGGAGCCATACCCACCTGCCCGATCGCGCGGCTCTGCTCAAAAATGGCCGGCTCGATCATGCCGGTGTAGGCATGCCCGACCAGAAACGACACCACCCGGGCACCGCGCGCCTTGATGCGCTGCACCCAGGGCGTGGGCAAGGTCGCCCCCATCTCAATGGCCAGGTCAATGCTGTGGGTCACCGCCTGCGGCCGCACCAGCGGCACCTGCAAGTCCTCAAACTCCAGCGTGGCCGGCAAGTTCTCGGCCACACCGCCGTTGAGCAACACCAACTCGCCCACCTGCGGCAGCGCGCGCAGGGTCATCACCAGAAAAGCCACGTTTTGCAGCAACCCGTTGCTCCAGATATGAGCGTCGGGCGTGGCAAACAGCGAAATACCAACGTTGATTTTTTTCATGCTGCAGTCGAAATGAAAACACACTTTCAGCGGGGTCTGTACATCACACCCATGCCACTCGCGGTCGGGTGCGGGTCCACACTCACTTCATCATGCAGCTTCAGGCTCAGCGGCACATGGTTTCGATGGCCCGTATTGATATGACCCATGAACGGCTGCTCATTGGCCAGTTGCATCAAATCGCGCAAGCTCTTGGCTGTACCCTGCAAATAACCGCGCAACAGATAGAAATACATCACCGCATTGCGCTCGTACAACCACAAGTCGTGCCACTGCATGCTGTGCGGGCGCCACAAACTGTTGTGACCCTCATAAAAATGGGGCGACGACATGGGCATGGACTCGGGCGTGATGACAAAAATGTACGCGCTGCGGTAGTTGAGAAACTCCAGCAGATCCTGGCCATCGGACTTTCGGAAGTGCTCGATCACATCCCCCAGGATCACCACCTCATAGGTATCGGCCGGCCGGTCCAGCAGATCCATGGCCGACTGCGTCCACACCTCGTTGTACCCCAGGGCCAACAATTCGGGGCGACGCTGCGCCTCGTATTCCACCGCCGTGATGTGCACATCGTTCAAGCCGGCCTGCCGGATCAAGCGGCCGTACTTGCCCTCTCCAGCCCCAATATCCAGCACCCGGGCAGGCCCGATGGTGCGCAGCAAAAACACCACCAGCTCGTCATAAGTCGAAAAAGAGTAACCACCGATCATGTGCTGTCCTTTGAATCCGCAACGGCCTGCCAGTGTCCCGGAAAAGCCGCTTGCAACTGCTCAAACTTCCACTGCATGGCCGCACGCCGCCAACCCGGCAGCAAAGCCGGGCAATGCCAGGTCCAAGCCTGCAGATTGACCGCATGCGGCACATGCGCAGCCAGCAGACTGCTGGCCACACTGTGCGGCTGCAGCAACCCCCGCGCGCGAAACACCTCATTGAAGATCTGCTGATCACCGCCCGAGGCATACACATTTGACTTGTCCGCCAGAGCCTCGATGCGGTCGGCCACCTCGCGCAGCAAGGCCACATTGGCTTCGGTACGGGCAAAGCCCATCACCCCGCTGTTGAAGGGAAAGTTGCAATGGTCCGTGGCCACCACCCGCTCGCGGCCCGCCAGCCAGCCCTGCAAAGCAAAGTCCGGGTTTTGCACCAGCACATCGGCATCCACCCAAAAAACCCACTCATGGTCCTCCAGGTGGCGCAGCAGCAGGTGCGCCTTCGCCCAGTTGGCCTTCACCCCCTCGGGCAGTCCGTCGGGGTCCTGGCGGTAGAGGTGGTAGCCCAGGCCCTGCGCCTGGCAGTACGGCAGCCAGCTGCGCTCGTGGAGCACGGCATAGGCCGAGATGTTGGGGGTGTAACACGACACCACCCCCACTGCCGCCTGCGGGTGCAGGTGCACATCGGACGCCGCCAGCACAGACTCGGTCGGCGGCTGGTGCGCTGCATCAAACGCAGCCGCCAGAAAGCCATGCGCGTGGGCCACATCGTGCAACAGCAAGGGCAACAGCCGCATGTCTTCAACGCCGCGCACCGGCCTTTCATCACTCGACGAAATCTGCTGACCGATGGTGCAGACAAAAGCCGGCAGCTGAGACGCACTGCCCCAGTACAAACAACTGCCGGGGCCGGATACGCTGGCCAACGGGGCCACCTCGCCCATGAGCAAATTCACGCCCAACGGTGCCAGGTGCCGGGCGGCGATCATTGCCTCCTGCAGCCAGGCGTCCTCACGGGAGGCTACCGGTATCCGGGTGATCATGGCGCGCATCGCCTCAAACAAGGCGAATACCGCCGCCTGCACCCCACCATCCGCTGTCAAATAAAACGCATCGGTGTTCGCATACTCCGGAGCCCCCCACACACCGCTCAAGTAATACGGCACATCACCAAAAACATCGGGTAACGCCTGATCGCGGTAGACCAATGCGCGCTCTGTCAACACCAGCACTGCGCCACCGTGCTGCTCCACAACCGCATCGTAGATGGCCTGCCATTTGGCAATCAGTGCCAACTCATCGTGCCGCAAGTGAGAGAGGTCCACCACCTGGTGCCGGTACCCGTGCCGATGGGCATAGGCGGCATGGTTTTCCAGCAAACCGGGTACGGACTTGCGCAGGACAACACTCAATACCGTACTTTTGTTCACAGGCAGATGATTTCAGTAAGCGGGCAAAAAAGACATCGCACGCCGGGCAGGCATCAACACCGGGCGGCAAAAAGCACCCAAAACCTCAACGCATGGGTCCCTGCAAAACGTGTCCCAGCATCTGGGCATAGGTGCGCGTCATGTCCGGATGTCCCGGCAAAAACCGGGCGATGCGCTCGCGCTGTGCACGCACATAAGCATCGGCCTGCGCATCATGCTCCTGCAGCGCCCGCAGCAACTGCCGCGCACCCTCGCCCACCTTGCTGTCCGGGTAAAAATACCCCAGGTCGGCCGCCATGTGCGCGTTGTGCACCAGCGGGTAGCCCTGCCAGCACACATCAAAATAAAAATAATTGAGCGCATTGCTCCACTGGTGCGACACCACCACATCGGTGTGGCTCTGCAAAAACAGCGGCGTGCTGTAGCGCCCCAGAAACACCGCCTTGTGCTGGCGCACGATGTCCAGCTGGTTCATCAGCACAATGAACTCTGCAGACTCCCTGGCCAGCCACTCGGCATTGGTCACCTGCAGCACATCAAACCACTGCGGCGCCTGCCGGTACGCCTGCTCCACGATCAGCACCGGATTCAGGCAAAACTTCACCACATTGTGGTTGGGCTCCATCACGCTGATGCGCGCCGGCCGCTGCCCGCGCGGCTGGTACACCCCGCCCTGCGGCAGGCTGGCGGCCTGCATCTCCAGGCACACCGGCGACCACACAAACGGTGCCACCTGCGCCGGGCAGCGCAACACCGTCTCAAAGTAACCCCGGCTGCTCTCCTCCACCTGAGGAATCAACCACACCGCGTCGTAGCGCGGGTTGATGAACCGGTCAAAACCCCAAAGCTTGCGGCCAAAGAGCATCGACTCCATGGCGATGATGTACTCCACACCGCAAACATACGACACCACCCGGGTGCCGCGCTCCTTCAGGTAAGCCGTCTGCTCGCCGCTGATCTGGCCACCCAGCTCAATGAGCACATCCAGGTCGTCCTTGGCTGCGTCAAACGGCACCGTGGGCCAACGGTTCAAGTCCCAGGGCAAGGCCGGCGTGATCGGCACCGCAGTGGTGTTGAGCAGCCGCACCGACTGCACACCCGGCACCGCCTGCAAAGCCATCAGCAAATACAGCGCGTTTTGCTTGATGCCGTTGGACCACAACGATTCGTCGGGCGCATGCAGCCCGATGGTGATACCAATGCGCATGTGTTCAACGCCCCGGCAAAGACGGCCGCGGGCCTGTGAAAGTGGGTGCTGCCGGTGTGACCGGGGCATTCGGGTCGCGCCAGCGGTACTGCACAAAACGGCGCACCACCATACAACCCGGCCCTGCCTCCAGCAGCGAAATCGTGCTCCCCGCATCCGACGGATGGCTCAACACCGCCATGCCCGGCACCAAAGGCGCCACCGCATAACCGGGCAGTTCCTCGCGCGCAACCTGCGCACACGACTTGGGCGCCCAGGCCATGCGCTCGGCCAGCACCGTGCAGTCGGCCGTACCCTCGGGAATCACGGTAAACGTGGTGGCATGCGTCCCGCTCTGCGGCAACGTCACCCCCATCAACCCGAAAAAGGCCGACGCATCGGCCGCCTGCCGGTCCCAGTCGAGCACGACATCGTGAGCGACCGCTCCCTGCAGGGACAAACTGGACAAACGGGTGAGCGCCGGCAAGCAGCGGCGCACACCCACCAACTGAGCAGCCTCGGCCATGGCGTTCGCCGGGGCACGAGGCTGTACAGACAAAGAAGGCCCGGCGGCCTGACCGCCGCCGAGCACTTGTTGTGAAGCCACCGGAAGTGCCAGGCTGCCCGAGAGGAGCAGCCCGGCGGCTCCCCACCGGCAGCCTGGCAGCAGGGTCTTACCCACCCCCAGGGCTGCGCGGCGGATTACCACTTCCAGCCGATGCCGGCGCTGATGCCGACGTCAGAGCCGTTGGTGCTGAAACCGGCGCCGTAAGACAGGCGGCCGTTCTCGTGCAGATGCTTGAAGTTCAAGCTCAGCGCACCGTAGCCCTTGTACGTGCCCACACCCACGCCCACCGCCGACTCGCCCGGCAACAGGTTGGGCATGTACTGCCCAGCCATCGCCAGCGCCATGGCCACACCGGTGTAGGCATTGCGGCCCACCTCGTTGAGCTGGCTGACGTTCACGGCATCGGTCGGGTTGATGCCCGGCGCCACATTCGTGATGCGACGCTCGGCACCCGCTGCACCCACCGACACGGTGTTCGGACCGCTGGCCGTGCTGTTGTTGCCCAGCACCACCGAGTTGTCGTTACCGGCACCCACCACCACGTTGTTGCCCAACACGAAGGTGTTGTTGGCCGCCACCGTGTTGTTGTTACCCACCGCGTAGCTGCTGTTGCCGCTGACCACGTTCGGATCACCGATCGCACCGGAGTTGTTGCCGGTGACGATGTTGCGATAACCGATGGCCAGAGACTGGGTGCCACGCGCCTCGTTCTCGAAGCCCATGGCCACCGAGCCTGCTGCTGCGATGGCCCGGAAGCCCACCGCCGTGGCGTTCAGACCCGAGGCATTGGCCCACGAACCGTAAGCCGTTGCACCGTTGTCACCCGCATTGGCGCGGATACCGGTGGCCGTGGTGTCCATGCCCTTGACCGTCGGCGTGGCTTGCGCAGCCGTCAGGCGGGTGATGGTGATCTCGTCACGCACACCCATCTGGGTGATGACGCCAGGCTTGCCGTCGCCACCGTTGGCCACACGGTCACCGACCACCGTCGCACCCAGCAAACCACCGTTGTTGGCGGCCGAGTTGGATGCTTCCACCAGCGGCGAGAGGCTGGTGCTCAGCGACACCACCGAGCTGGTCACCGTGCTCAGACCGGTGCTCAGCGAGATGACGTTGCTGGTCACCACACTGAAGCCCGTGCTGGTCGAGGTCGACAGCGAACTGACGCTGCTGTTGACTGCGCTCAGACCGGTGCTGGTCGAGGTCGACAGCGAACCGACGCTGCTGGTCACCGTCGACAGACCGGTGCTGGTCGAGGTCGACAGCGAACCGACACTGCTGGTCACCGTGCTCAGGCCCGTGCTGGTGCTGGTGCTCAGCGAAGCCACACTGCTGGTCACCGTCGACAGACCGGTGCTGGTCGAGGTCGACAACGAACCGACACTGCTGGTCACCGTGCTCAGGCCCGTGCTGGTGCTGGTGCTCAGCGAGGCCACGCTGGTGCTGGTCGAAGTAGACAGCGATTCAATGCTGCTCACCGCGCCGCTGATGCCCGTGCTGGTCGAGGTCGACAGCGAGGCCACACTGGTGCTGGTCGAAGTCGACAGCGACTCAACGCTGCTCACCGCGCCGCTGATGCCCGTGCTGGTCGAGGTCGACAGCGAGGCCACACTGGTGCTGGTGCTGGTCGACAGCGATTCAACACTGCTGACCGCGCCGCTGATGCCCGTGCTGGTCGAGGTCGACAGCGAGGCAATGCCGGTGCTGGTGCTGGTCGACAGGCTGTACAGCTGCGAACCGTTGACCGCATCGGTGCTGGTGGCCGTGACCGCCCCAGGGGCGACGTTGGACAGCGACTGCGGAGTCGCGGCGCTGCCGGTGGCGTCCACCAGGGTGAGCGCGTTGGGCGCGCCCACAGGGTCAAGGCGGCGGACCGGCCCGACCGTGCCGATGTTGATGGCGGTCGACAGCGATTCAGCGTTGCTGGTGACGGTGCTCAGGCCAGTGCTGGTCGAGGTGCTCAGCGAGGCGATGCCGGTGCTGGTGCTGGTCGACAGCGACTCAACGCTGCTGACTGCGCCGCTGATGCCCGTGCTGGTCGAGGTCGACAGCGAGGCGATGCCGGTGCTGGTGCTGGTCGACAGCGATTCAACACTGCTGACTGCGCCGCTGATGCCCGTGCTGGTCGAGGTCGACAGCGAGGCAATGCCGGTGCTGGTGCTGGTCGACAGCGATTCAACACTGCTGACTGCGCCGCTGATGCCCGTGCTGGTCGAGGTCGACAGCGAGGCGATGCCGGTGCTGGTGCTGGTCGACAGCGACTCAACGCTGCTGACTGCGCCGCTGATGCCCGTGCTGGTCGAGGTCGACAGCGAGGCAATGCCGGTGCTGGTGCTGGTCGACAGCGACTCAACGCTGCTGACCGCACCGCTGATGCCC
>Ga0209278_1000105_pt1 | contig 127062 bp, 93 predicted proteins | sample JI81BgreenDNA_FD_187504 | JGI IMG/M metagenome (GOLD analysis project Ga0209278, IMG submission 187504) | Wastewater effluent complex algal communities from Wisconsin, to seasonally profile nutrient transformation and Carbon sequestration -... | ecosystem: Engineered > WWTP > Effluent > Algae... | reverse complement strand
CTGTGACGGTCACGGTATAAGTTCCTGCAGTATTTACTGTTATTTCTGATGTATTCGCTCCATTGCTCCATGCGTAGCTCACACCACCACTCGCTGTTCGCGTCACGCTGGTAACGGTACATGTGAGCTCGTCAGAGCCGCTGATTTGTGCATTCGGTGGGGTGATGTCTTGGGTCACCATGGTGCTAATGCTTGCTGTACAGCCGACTGCATCCGTAACTGTCACGGTATAAGTGCCCGGCATGGATACCATAATATCTGCAGAATTCGCTCCCGTACTCCATGCGTAGCTCACACCTCCACTGGCCGTACGGGTGACTGAAGTGACGGTACAATTTAAATGAGCTCCTCCGCTGATTGAAGCGGTAGGGGGGTTACAGATACTAAAAGTCGCTGTATAATAATTCCCTCCTGCATCTGCTGCTCGATAGATTGGACAGATACACGCTGGTGCTCCTGGTGCATTGCCGCTGGCGCTCGTCCACACGATGAGTTCGTAATTTCCAGCAGGTAGTGATTGTAGGATGTTTTGTGCTTGCGTGGTGAAAGCCCACTTCTGATCACCTACGGTAGGTAGATCTTCTATAAAGTCTAAGTCTATGCTGATAAAATTCAATGGACTCGAACTGCCCACCGCCCGAACGGCGTACCACAGTTTTCCACCACAGAAATTAGCGCCACTGTTTTTATACGTTTTGATTTCTCCACCATTGAGGACTAGGCTGCCGCCTGTCTCAAAAGTACCCAAGTTTGCTCCTGCAAAATTTGGATTCATGGTTACGGCGCTTAGGTCATAGTAGGTAGGTCCGATGATGACATAAGATTCGAAGATTCCTGCATTGCCATCATTGTTCGTGGGAACGCCTTCATCGATTAGACCATCACAGTCATTATCCAGACCATCACAGATTTCGGTGGCATTGGGATATACATTGCTATTGTTGTCATCACAATCACAAACGGCCCCGACGCCGTCTTGATCGATATCAAGTTGATCATTATTCGCTATCAAAGGACAATTATCCAGATGATCCGCTATCCCATCTCCGTCTGTATCATCAAAACACGAAATAGAGCCTGGTGTGCTGTTGGTTCCAATGGGACATTCTATACATTCTACCATTCCCGTCTGATCATTATAGGTTCCCACAGGGCACTGATTACAGCTTGTTTGTCCAGATTGTCCTTGGAATGTGCCGGGTCCACATTGCTGACAGATTGCCGAACCCTCCACATTGCTAAAGCTTCCCGCTGCACACGCTACACACGCGATTTGGCCTGTCATCGGCTGCGCCGTACCTGCTGCACACAGCGTACAGCTGCTTTGACCCGTCACCGATGCGAAACTTCCCGCTGCACACGGTATCGGTGCCGTGGTGCCACCTGGACAGTAGGTACCAAGTGGACAAGTGGTACACTGTCCTGTATTTTCGTCAAGGTAGGTTCCTGGTCCGCAGCTCGTACAAGCCGTTGCACCAACTCCACTCGTACTGCCCACTGGGCATGAGATACACGTGGTCTGACCGATTTGGTCATTGTAAGTATTGATGGGGCACGCCGTACATGACACCGAGCCTACCACATCGCTAAAGCTTCCCGCTGCACATGCTACACACGCGATTTGGCCTGTCATCGGCTGCGCTGTACCCGCTGCACACAGCGTACAGCTGCTTTGACCCGTCATCGATGCAAAACTTCCCGCTGCACACGGTATCGGTGCCGTGGTGCCACCTGGACAGTAGGTACCAAGTGGACAAGTGGTACACTGTCCTGTATTTTCATCCAAATAGGTTCCTGGTCCGCAGCTCGTACAAACTGTTGCACCAACTCCACTCGTACTGCCCACTGGGCATGAGATACACGTGGTCTGACCGATTTGGTCATTGTAAGTATTGATAGGGCACGCCGTACATGACACCGAGCCCACTACATCGCTAAAGCTTCCCGCTGCACACGCTACACACGCGATTTGGCCTGTCATCGGCTGCGCTGTACCCGCCGCACACAGCGTACAGCTGCTTTGACCCGTCATCGACGCAAAACTTCCTGCCGCACAAGGTATCGGTGCCGTGGTGCCACCCGGACAGTAGGTACCAAGTGGACAAGTGGTACACTGTCCTGTATTTTCATCCAAATAAGTTCCTGGTCCGCAGCTCGTACAAACTGTTGCACCAACTCCACTCGTACTGCCCACTGGGCATGAGATACAGGTGGTCTGACCGATTTGGTCATTGTAAGTATTGATAGGGCACGCCGTACATGACACCGAGCCCACTACATCGCTAAAGCTTCCCGCTGCACACGCTACACACGCGATCTGGCCTGTCATCGGCTGCGCCGTACCAGCCGCACACAGCGTACAGCTGCTTTGACCCGTCATCGATGCAAAACTTCCTGCCGCACAAGGTATCGGTGCCGTGGTGCCGCCCGGACAGTAGGTGCCTAGCGGACAGGTGGTACACTGTCCTGTATTTTCGTCCAAATAGGTTCCTGGTCCGCAGCTCGTACAAACTGTCGCACCAACTCCACTCGTACTGCCCACTGGGCATGAGATACAGGTGGTCTGACCGATTTGGTCATTGTAAGTATTGATGGGGCACGCCGTACATGACACCGAGCCTACTACATCGCTAAAGCTTCCCGCTGCACACGCTACACACGCGATCTGGCCTGTCATCGGCTGCGCCGTACCAGCCGCACACAGCGTACAGCTGCTTTGACCCGTCATCGATGCAAAACTTCCTGCTGCACACGGTATCGGTGCCGTGGTGCCGCCCGGACAGTAGGTTCCAAGCGGACAAGAGGTACAAATACCAGCGGTGCTATCAAAATAAAATCCAGGACCACACAGCACACTCACGTCTGGATCTGTATCATCCGAATCAAGATTGTTCGTGACATAGCCCACGGGCTGCGTACAGGCTTGAATGCTGACATTTGGATCTCCATAACCATCATTGTCCGTATCCGCATAGTAGGTCGTGAGGGTAAATCCCTCATCTATGTCACCATTACAATTATTGTCCACGCCATCACAGACTTCTGTGGCGCCTGGTAGGATAGCAGGATTCTCATCATCACAGTCGCCACTGCTTGCGAGTAGCTCGGTGACCAGTTTGTACCCCATCGGGCGGAGGCATTGCGTAAGCACGGATGCACCCGTCGCCGCGTATCCATCATTGTCTGTATCTTTGTACCATTGGGTATTGGGGTTGATGGCATTGTTGCTATCATTACAGTCTGTATTGTTCGACACATATCCGCTTGGCTGTGTACAAGACTCCTGACTTACGGCAGGGTTGCCGAAGCCGTCATTGTCTGCATCGGCGTACCAGGTCGTGGGCGTACAGATACTAAAAGTCGCCGTATAATAATTCCCTCCAGCATCGGCAGCTCGGTAAATCGGACAGATACATGCTGGTGCTCCTGGTGCATTACCGCTGGCACTGGTCCAAACGATCAATTCGTAATTACCTGCCGAGCGTCCTTGCAGAATATTTTGTGCCTGCATGGTAGCGGCCCATCTTTGATCGCCGGAGGATGGTAGATTTTCCGCAAAGGGAAGATCGATAGAAATAAAGCTCAATGGACTCGCACTGCCGACTGATCGAATGGCGTACCAGAGTTTTCCACCACAGATATTAGCCCCACTGTTTTTATACGTTTTGATTTCTCCGCCATTGAGGACTAGGCTGCTGCCCGTCGCAAAAGTACCCAAGTTTGTTCCTTCAAAATTGGGATTTGTGGTGGAAGCACTAAGATCGTAGAAAGTCGGACCTATAATGACGTAAGATTCGAAGATTCCTGCATTGCCATCATTGTTCGTAGGGACGCCCTCGTCGATGAGACCATCACAGTCATTGTCGATGCCGTCACAGACTTCTGTGGCGCCTGGTAGGATAGCAGGATTCTCATCATTACAGTCGCCACTGCTTGCGAGAAGCTCGGTGACCAGTTTGTACCCCATTGGGCGGAGGCATTGCGTGAGCACGGATGCACCCGTAGCCGCGTAGCCATCATTGTCCGCATCTTTGTACCATTGGGTATTGGGGTTGATATTTTCGTCGAGGTCGTCACAGTCCAGATTGTTCAATACGTGAAACTGTGGCTGTGTACAGGAGACTAGGGTTTCGCTTGGATCCCCGAAGCCATCCTCATCGAGGTCGCCGTACCAGATGGTATTGGGATTGAGGGCATTGTTCATATCATCACAGTCGGTGTTGTTGGTCACGTAGCCGGTTGGCTGCTCACAGGCGACTTGGCTTACTGCAGGATTACCGAAGCCGTCACCATCGGCGTCTGCGTAGTAGGTGGTAGTGCAATTTGTCCATGAAAGTGAAAAGTCATCAATTCCGTAGGTATCACGACTTCCTGTATTTGAAGAGCCTGTTAATGCTACAACTCGAATCAAAACAGTACCATTACGATTATCTAATGCAGTGCCAAAATCATATATAAAGTCGGTCTTTCCAAATACTCCTGGATCAGAATAGGTTCCTATGGTTGTCCAAGTTGTGCCATTCGTACTATATTGTACAGACCAAGTTGTACTTCTCGCCTGTACACTTAGCATATGGTGTTCCAATGAGAGTGTAAACCCTTTTCTGTTTATCGTATTTAAGATCTCGAGTTCAAAAGATGCACCTGGGTCTCCAAAAGTGCCTGACTGCCGGACACCTAAGGATCTATTTGTAGAATTATCTTGATTCAATGTTGAGCTTACGGAAGTCAACCCCTCTGATGATGCCAAATTCTTGAATGCGCCTGAGTTATCTCCCCAAGTGTTTATTGTATTCGTAAATAATCCGGAAGTTCCCCTATTACTTCCGCTGGCCCCTGTCCTCACCGTCCATCCAGTAGGTAGCCCAGATCCGATATTGTCAAAATTTTGTGAATAAGAAGTTCCTGAGAGCGTGAGCTGCCCCACCGCCACAGTAGCAAAAAAGCAAGTAAGCAAAGAAAGTAAGAATGGCTTCATATGAGCTTTGTTTTGTTTTGTAGGCGAGGCTGCGCCACCAAGCTCTGTATGACAAGTCCGTCACTCCGCTATCTACACCACCGCTTGTCCCGACCAAAGCTCTGTGCCACACCGCTCACCCTCAGATGATAAGATGTTACAAAATTGATTCGCTAGGTTGTCCACCTCTCAACGAGGCAAAACCTGCACAAATCTATACGTAATCCACCGAACGAACAAGCACATACATATTAAATCTGCTAAAATTTTTGATGGAAATATCTACACGGCTGTAGATAATTCTGATGGGTAAGTTTACAAGCGGCAAAATAGATTCGTAAGATAGAATAAAATCTAAAATCACGTAAGTAAGCATCGCTAGAGCCGTAGACTTTCCCCCATCCCATTTTCCCTCAAATAGCCAATCCCCCCTGCCAACGGATACCCATATGACCCAAAACACCACACCAGATGGAATATCAAACAAACCCCCGTCCACCCCCCAAAACAATAGACAACAGAGCAGCCTTCCTACTATGAGCTGTACATGCAGACCATCCCCCCAATAAAGACCCAGCCCATTTCGCAAAAAGTCCATAAAGCAATACCGCATAGATTTCTGGTGACGGATGACTCCAGCCACGACCAGCCACACCTACCCACCGCCTCAAATCCGAAAAAACACCCAAACCCTCCTTGCGATATTTTTGCCCAGATCGCAAAAATGGTGAGAGAAGACATAGATAGGATTGCCCCATCCCGCAACCGCTTCCCTAATACAAAGATAGCGCAAGTTTGTAACTTGTTCTCAACCGACAAAGCCTCTCTAAATCTACCACTTAAGCTAAAAATTTGCCATTTCATTACATTATTCGCCTACATCTAAAATATTGTACTAATTTTGTTTCTCGAAGGTGATGGAACCCAAGCCAGCCCACTACCCATTCCTAGGTCAACGGTGCCCTTTGAAAAGTTCAAGCTCCTTCCCATCATTGTTTTCAAACATACATACAAAAATATATCCATGTACCAGCCACAAACGCAACATAACGGACCTGAGAGAAAAATATGGGTTAGTCTGGTAGGCAGCGTGGACACCACGCGTGATATGGTAATGAGACAGGGAAAAGAAGCCATTGATGACGCAAGTTTTGAGAAAGGGCGGACCTAAGGAAAAGTTTTTGAGTTATATATGTAGCTTGTTGGGCTCGGTATGAGGAAACAGCGCTAAAATCAAACCGACAGTAAAAATGACCAGAAATAAATACAAGACAGAAAATCCAACTACACAAATGGCGCATTTTACCGTACGGCAAAAGCCAAAGAGCCGTTTCTGCCAACGCACTGACAGAGCATTCGGACCACAAAACGGATTTTTTATGTATTTTGACCAACTGAACTTTTAAATAGGATATGAGTAATCAAAATCCTGAACAAACAGCACGTGATCATATAGACAAGCAATTGCTTGACTGTGGTTGGCTTATTCAGGATAAGTCAAAAATTAATTTGGCTGCTGGACTTGGTGTTGCTGTTAGAGAATACCAAACAGACTTTGGTCCAGCAGACTATGTTTTATTCGTTGACAAGAAACCTGTGGGTGTAATTGAGGCGAAAAAGAAAGATGCAGGAGTTAATTTAGTGACAGATGTAGAAAATCAATCTGCTGACTATGCTTCTGCAAAACTTAAATACCTGAATAACGACCCACTTCCATTTGTTTACGAAAGCACAGGGGAAATTACAAGATTCACGGATTACCGTGACCCAAAGCCACGTTCAAGAAATGTTTTCACCTTTCACAAACCTGAAACTTTTGCAAAGTGGTTAAAAGAGGAAAAGACTTTAAGGGCACGTTTTTTTGACCTTCCAGAATTAAACACGGAAGGTTTAAGAGATTGCCAGATAAACGCCATCACAAAACTTGATAGTTCTTTCAAAGAAAACAGACCAAAGGCATTGATTCAAATGGCGACAGGTTCAGGTAAAACCTTTACAGCCATTACTTTTATTTATCGCTTACTGAAGTTTGCGAAAGCCAAACGGATTTTATTTATGGTCGACACCAAAAATCTTGGCGAACAAGCCGAACAAGAATTTATGGCTTTTGTGCCAAATGACGACAACCGAAAATTCACAGAACTTTACGGAGTTAGCCGACTCAAATCCTCCTTCGTTCCGAATAACAGTCAGGTTTATATTTCAACCATTCAGCGTTTTTACTCAATTCTAAAAGGTGAAGAATTAGACGAATCAGCAGAGGAAACCAATCCGGGAGAAATTAAATGGGAAAAACGAGAAGCGATTCCTGTGGCATACAATGAAAAAGTGCCAATCGAGTTTTTTGATTTTGTCATCATAGATGAATGCCACCGCAGCATTTACAATCTGTGGAAACAAGTGTTGGATTATTTCGACAGCTTTTTGATTGGCTTAACGGCCACCCCTGATAACAGAACCTTTGGTTTCTTTAATCAAAATGTGGTGAGTGAATATACCCACGAACAAGCCGTTGCAGATGGTGTAAATGTGGGCTACAATGTTTACACGATTGAAACTGAAATCTCAAAAAAAGGTAGTGTAATTTGGAAAGGGGAATATGTTGACCACCGTGAGAAACTGACCAGACGAAAACGCTGGGAACAATTGGACGAAGACAAAGCCTATTCCAACAAGCAACTGGATGATGAAGTTGTAAACCCCAATCAGATTCGCTTAATCATCAAAACATTCAAAGAGCATTTGCCTGAAATGTTTCCCGACCGTATAGATGAGCATGGCGTATTCGAAGTACCTAAAACCTTGATTTTTGCAAAAACGGATTCTCACGCAGACGACATCATTCAGATAGTTCGGGAAGAATTTGGAGAGGAAAACAGATTTTGCAAAAAAATCACTTACAACACCGAAGACCCTAAAGGAACTTTGGCTCAGTTTAGAAATGATTATTTGCCCCGTATTGCCGTAACGGTAGACATGATTGCCACAGGCACAGATGTAAAACCTTTGGAGTGTTTGCTATTTATGCGGGATGTAAAAAGTAGGAACTACTTTGAGCAAATGAAAGGACGAGGAACCCGAACCATTGATTTAGATGCTCTGAAAAAAGTAACGCCAACTGCAAAATTCACCAAAGACCATTTTGTAATTGTAGATGCTATTGGTGTAACCAAAAGTTTGAAAACTGACAGCCGACCTTTGGAGAAAAAACCCGGTGTCCCATTGAAAGACTTATTGGGTGCTATTGCTGTGGGTGCAAGAGACGAAGATTTATTTACTTCATTGGCTGGCAGGTTAGCCCGTTTAGAAAAACAAGTAACTGAAAAAGAGAAAACCACTTTTCAGGAAAAGGCAAATGGCAAAACCATTTCACAAGTGGTAAAAGAATTGTTGAATGCCTACAACCCTGATACACTGGAAGAAATCCGATACAAAGTGGAAACACAGTATGCAGGTGAATCTCCACTGTTGAAAGAAGAAAAATACAATGAACAGGTGAATGCTTTGCAGGATAAAGCTGCTGCGGTGTTTAATGGTGAACTGAATTCCTACATAGAAAATGTAAGAAAAGCCCACGCACAGGTAATTGACCACATTAACCCCGACAAACTTTTGAGTGTAGGTTGGGATAAAGACAATACTGAAAAGGCACAAACTTTAATTCAGGACTTTACAGCCTGGATAGAAAGCCACAAAGATGAAATTACTGCCTTGCAGATTTTTTACAGACAGCCCTACCGAAGACGGGAACTGACTTACAAAATGATTAAGGATGTATATGAATTACTGAAAACAGAAAAACCTTTGTTGGCTCCTTTGCATGTTTGGCGTGCTTATGAGCAATTAGGACAAAGTAACGGCTCTCCTAAAAACGAATTGATTGCTTTGGTTTCGTTGATACGCAAAGTAACTGGCACTGATACCAACCTTACTGCCTTTGACAAAACCGTAGATAAAAACTTTCAGGATTGGGTTTTTAGGAAACAAGCCGGAACATTAAAGTTTACCGAAGAACAAATGTTATGGCTTAGAATGATAAAGGACTATGTAGCCAACAGTTTTCACATAGACCGTGATGACTTTGACTTGAGTCCATTTATTGCCAATGGTGGATTAACCAAAATGTGGAATTTGTTTGGAGAGCAAACTGATGAAATTATTAACGAATTAAATGAGGCTTTAGCGGCTTAAGATGACAGAAATAACAAACATAGATTTACCAAATAACTGGATAATTGCCAAACTTAGTGATATGGTAATTGACCCTAAAAGCGATTTTGTTGATGGTCCTTTTGGGTCTAATCTAAAAGCTAACGAGTATAGAGATGAAGGCGTTCCTGTTTTTAGAATACAAAATATCAAAGCCGGTTATTTCCTAGATAAGAATATTCAGTTTGTAACGCCACAAAAGGCAGAACAAATAAAAAGACACTCATTCAAGTTTGGTGATATTATTATTACAAAACTTGGTGAGCCACTTGGGCTTTGTTGTAAAGTTCCTGCAAAATATCCATCTGGAATAATTGTGGCTGACCTTATGCGAGTAAGACCGAGTGACATTATTGTAAATACTGATTACTTGGTTTATGCCATTAATAGTAAAATTATTCAGGACCAGTTTAAAAAAATAACTAAAGGCACTACAAGAGCACGGGTGAATCTTACAATTGTAAGAGACATTGAAATTCCACTTGCCCCACTCAACGAACAAAATCGAATTGTAGATAAATTGGATGAACTATTAAGCGAACTTGAAAAAGGCAAAGAACAATTGCAAACTTCTTTGGAGCAGTTGAAGGTTTATAGGCAATCCATTTTGAAGCAGGCTTTTGAAGGGAAGGTGACGAATGAAATTACTATTGAAGGTGAATTGCCTGAAGGTTGGAAATATAAATCCGTTGAAGAAATTTCTTCGGTTTTAGGGGATGGTTTGCATGGAACTCCAAAATACACTGATAGCGGAGATTATTACTTCATTAATGGGAACAATCTATCTGACGGAATAATTGAAATAAAACCAAATACAAAAAGAGTTTCAAAAAGTGAGTTTGAAAAATATAAGAAACCTTTAAATGAGAATACTGTTTTTGTTTCGATTAATGGTTCAATCGGCTACACTGCATTTTATAACAATGAGAAAGTTATTTTAGGAAAGAGTGCATGCTACTTTAATGTTATTGAAGGAGTAAGTAAATATTATGTGAGGTATTACATAAAATCAAATGATTTTATTGTCTACGCTAACAAAGAGGCAACAGGTAGCACAATTAAAAATTTGGGGTTAAGGGCAATGAGAGATTTTCAAATTCCATTTCCACCAACAATTGAGGAACAAAACAAGATAGTTCAAGAAATTGAGAAACAATTTTCAATTTGTCAGAATTTAGAAGAAACGCTACTAAGTCATATTGAAATAGCTGAAGGTTTAAAGAAATCAATATTAATAAAAGCCTTTGAGGGAAAACTCGTTGAGCAAGACCTAACAGATGAACCTGCAAGTGTATTGCTGGAAAGAATCAAAAAGGAACGGGAAGAATATTTGAAATTAGAAAAGGAAAGAAAAAAGACCGAAAAACCACTTCATATAAAATCTCGAAAGATGGCAGAGGAATTAAAACGAATTATAGAAATACTCAAAGAGAGTAAAGAGCCGGTTTCAGCCAAAATACTTTGGCAGTCATCAACTCACAAAGATGATATTGATGATTTTTATGCTGCCTTGAAAAAGCATATTGAATCCGGAGAAATTATTGAACTGCCCCGCAAAGGCAAAGAATCATTTTTAAAATTGGCAGATGCAAAATGAGAATAGACAAGGTTTACATAGAAGATTATAAGAACTTAAAAGAGTTCAACATTGACCTTGATGAAAAGGAAATGAAAACGGTATTGCTTGGGCAAAATGCCACAGGTAAATCCAACTTCATGGAAGCCCTGATTCTAATCTTCAAAAATCTTGACCTGAGCACAGATGTAAAAAGACAAACAACCAAATTCAATTACAACATAGTATATTTTATTGGCGAAAACAGAGTTGATGTTACAGTAAAAGACAATAATTACACAATTTTAGTTAATGAAGAAAAGCAAACCTTCAAATCGTTTTTTTCAGCCGAAGGAAAAGCCAAATATCAACCCAAATATGTTTTTACCTATTATTCGGGATTAAGCAACAAACTCAAAGAACACTTTTGGGACCATCAGAATAATTTCTATAAAAAAATTATAGGTGAGGACTTTAAAGAGGATGAACTTGATTCATTAAGGAAGCTTTTTTATGTGCAGTTGGTTCACTCCTATTTTGTGCTATTGGCATATTTCACTCATGAGAATGAAGAAAAAGAAAGTATTCAATTTTTGAATGAGGTGCTGAATATTCAAGATATTGAGTCAATACTTTTTATATTAAGAATGCCTAAATGGGCTGAAAATGGAGTTAAGGAAAATCCTGATGATATTTTTTGGACTGCAAAAGGTTTAGTGAGACCCTTTCTTGAAAAGCTTTGGGAACTTTCTGTTGCTCCAATATACAATGACGAAAGCATCCGAACCGATTTTGATGATTATGATACTCAAAAGCGTTTGTATTTATTCCTGAAAGGGAAAGACAAATTGCAGGAATTGGCCAAAACATACACCAGTAATACAGCCTTATTTAAAGCCTTAGAAAGCACATACATTTCAAAACTTATTGCAGAAGTTCGTATTAAAGTAAAAAAGACCAATGTGGATGGCAGCATCACATTTAAAGAACTAAGTGAAGGCGAACAGCAATTGCTAACAGTATTGGGATTATTGAAATTTACAAAAGACGAAGATTCGTTGATTCTGCTTGATGAACCGGACACTCACCTAAATCCAATTTGGAAATGGCGTTACCTAGAATTTTTAGATAAAGTTGTTCAACGACCAAAATCAACTCAAATCATCCTTAATACACATGACCCATTAGTTATAGGCGGATTGAAAAAAGAGGAAGTCAGGATTTTCAAGACTGCTGCCGATGGTAAATTGAATGTTGATCCACCTGATTTTGACCCTAGAGGATTAGGAGTTGAAGGTATTTTAACAAGTGAATTATTTGGGCTACCAACAACATTGGATGAGCCTACCAAAGCAATACTTGACATCAGAAATAATTTACTGGTGAAACAACAAAACCAACAATTATCGGATGATGAGCAAATTCAGCTCAGAAATATTTTCAGTGAATTGGAGAATTTGGGATTCTCAAACACTTTCCGAGACCCGCTTTATCAAAAGTTTATTGTGGCTTATAAGCAGCGAATAAAAAATGAAACAAAAATGAGTTACACAAAGGAGGAAATTGAAAAGCAAAATCAAATTGCTTTGGAAATTCTAGAGGAATTATCAAAAGAAGAAACCGAATGATTTATATAGACAGAACAGGATATACACCAGATGCAGTATGGATATCTAGTGCAGACGATTTAACCCATCAACTACTTGGTGCTGCTGATGCTATTGCTAGAAATCAAATTATTGATGATAATCAAGCATTATGGGGTCAATTAAAAGATTTTTTACTTGATATTTCTCAAAATAAATGTTGGTATTCAGAAGCCAGAGACGCATATGCTCATTATCATGTAGACCATTTTCGGCCAAAGAAAGAAGCACTTGGAATTGATAAAAAAGATAAGGGTGGGTATTGGTGGCTTGCTTTTCAATGGACCAATTACAGAGTTTGTGGGGGTGCTGGCAATGTTCGTAAAGGTGCAAAGTTTGCCGTAAGAGCTAATAAGGCAAATCAGCATACTGACCCAATTGATGATGAAATCATTTATTTCCTGGACCCTTGTGATGAAGAAGATGTATTAAAAATCACATTCAATGAACATGGAGAAATGTCTCCAATTACGCCTACTGGATGGGATTACGAAAGAGCTTCTTACACAATTGAAAGTTTGAATCTGAACTTTAAACTTCTGAAAGAAAAGAGAAAAGAGACTTGGACAAAATGTTTCACTTTGATAAAGGAGACACAAAATTTAATGGCACAAAATGACATTGCACCAAGTGCAGCAAGAAGAGGTCAAATTAAAGAGAAACTCAAACAACTAAAGGAACTTGTTAAAACCACATCAGAATTTTCAGCCACAGCAAAAGCCTGTCTTCAAAGTGCAGGCTTACCTTGGGCATTACAAATAGCAGCTTAAAACAAAAATATGTCAAGCACAATAGTTCAAAAGATTTGGAATTTCTGTAACACCCTTCGTGACGATGGTGTGAGTTATGGAGATTATTTGGAGCAGTTAACCTATTTACTGTTCCTTAAAATGGCAGATGAATATTCAAAACCGCCATGTAAGCTTAATGTTCTAAATCCAAAATTTTTCTATGATTAGTATAGGAAAAGTAAAAGCAAAGTTATGAGTGCACAAAGAAACCATATCAAAATTTTCGTGGCTTCAACTGTATATAATTTCGAGTATGTGTTGAGGCAGGTCTATGAGCTGCTCGATTTATACGGGTACGACGTATGTATGTCGCATATGGGCACAATACTTTTGGATAGCTCAAAATCAAACTTGGATAATTGTATCAATGCCGTAAATGAATGTGATGTATTTGTAGGGTTCATCCGTCCGGATTATGGTTCTGGGGTGTTAAAGAAGGGAGATAAATCTATAACACACTATGAGTTTGAAACTGCTTATCAAAGAGATATACCCCGATTTGTTTTGGCAGATTATCGTGTTGTTTTCACTCGTTCACTTTTCAAAGACTCTTTTGTAGTAGACGATTCTACTGCTAAAAATATTGATTTCGATCAGATTTCTTTCGAGAACAATAAGGTAATGGATACTCGCTGCATCCGAATGTACAACGAAGCGATTAAAGACAAAGAAAAACCAGCTTCGAAACGAACCGGAAATTGGGTACAGGAATACATCAGCTATGATGACATCAAAATGCACCTGGAAAGCCAATTTAAATATCCGGAGAGGATCAAAAAATTAATTGACAATCCTAAAGATAAAGTAAAATGAGTGCAATAACATTTATACAAGAGCTCATCAAACAGCAGGAGCACCATTCGCTAGAGCTTATGAGCAGTTGGAATGTAGAAGCTATTTTGAAAACAATCTGTGCATTTTTGAATACTGATGGTGGTTGGATTATCGCGGGCCATAATGAAAAAGATTTAATTGGCCTTCCGGATGATATTACTGAAAACCAAATAAATCAACTAAAACAAAAAGCATTAGAGCAAATTTTTCCTCAGCCCTTAATCTATGTTCAACATGAGCATGTGAATGGAAAGATAGTGTTATTACTTAATGTTTTGAAGGGTTCTCGCCAGCCCTATTCGTTCCTTAACAAATACTATATCAGAAAGGGCAAGCAGACTCTTGATGCCTCTCCTGATGATGTGAGCTTAATTTTAAGATCATCTAATCAATATACATCAAGTTGGGAGAAACTTACCGCTGTTGATGCTTCGTACAGCGATTTGAGTGAGAATGAAATTCTCTCAACAGTAAATGCAGCAAACAAATTAGGTAAAGCCAAGTCACTGCCTGAAAGTCCAAGAGACTTTTTAAGTTATTTTCAGTTGCTGGACTACACATCGGTGAAGAATGGGGCTATCATTTTATATGGCAATGAACCGAGCAAACTTTTCTCCCAATGTAGAATTCGCATCACCCAAATGCCCGAAGGTGCAACAGGCGATAGGTTTAGCGATATTGAAATAATTGAAGACAATCTCTTTGTTTCATTTAATAAAGTGATGGAGTACTTCAAAAAATACAACCCTATTGTAAGTGAATTCCAGCCGGACAGTCCAACCAGAACAGACCGGGAAAAATACCCTTTTGCTGCTTTGGATGAAGCAATCGTTAATGCAATGGTGCACCGTGACTATGGGGATATGTCGGGTGAAATCACTATCAATATCCTTAAGGATAAAATCGAAATTATCAATTCCGGTGAAATTCCCGTCGATATTATCAAAAATAAAAATAAAATTGAAGCTCATCATAGCGTTCTCAGAAATCCGACCATTGCACACATGTTTTTTCTTAGGGGCAAAATGGAAAAACTTGGACGTGGACTTTCTTTAATAAAGAAGCAGTTTGAGGAATTGGGATTAAAATCACCGGAATGGACATTTCAAAGTGGTTATACCAAATTGACGCTCTTTGGTATAAAGGAAGAAACTAAAGTTAATGATCGAATGATTCGCTTTTTCAATGAAATGCATCCCGATAATGCCTATTCTAGCGAAGATTATATGGAGTTTTTTATGGGCGATATAAAGGAACGGACAGCAAGAATGGATCTTCAAAAGTTGACAGAAGGAGGATGGCTAAGGAAAATTGGAGATGGTCCACAAACACGATATGCTAAAACGAAAAAAAAATTGCCGGATAATGCCGGATAAACAATTCAGATGATAAAAAAAGTATTGAAATACAACGTTTTAGAAGTAATTTCTATTTTTGAAACTTGCCGGATTTTGCCGGATAGGTTTAGTCAGTTAAGAGAAAGTCGATATGCCGGGTATTGCCGGATAGCGAAAAATGAACTACATATATCACTGGATTTCAAGCCAAATAGTAATATAACAATTACCGGATTTTGCCGGATAACATAAATGTCAAAAAAATGTCAAGCACAATAGTTCAAAAGATTTGGAATTTCTGTAACACCCTTCGTGATGATGGCGTGAGTTATGGAGATTATTTAGAGCAGTTAACCTATTTACTGTTCCTTAAAATGGCAGATGAATATTCGAAGCCACCGCACAGAAGGACTGATATTAATATCCCTGCTGAAATGAATTGGGAATCGCTTACCGAGAAAAGCGGTGATGAATTGGAACGTCATTACAATAAAATTCTTCGTTCACTCGGTAAGGAAAAAGGAATTCTTGGTCAGATTTTCACCAAGAGTCAAAACAAAATTCAAGACCCTGCCAAATTGTATAAACTGATTCAGTTGATTGATGCTGAAAACTGGGTGGGCATGGGTGTAAAAGACAAAGGTGATATTTATGAAGGTATTCTGAAAAAGAATGCTGAAGATACCAAAAGCGGTGCAGGTCAATATTTCACACCAAGAGAATTAATAGCTGCTATGATAGAATGTGTTCGCCCAGAACCTATGAAAACCATTGCAGATCCTGCTTGTGGAACAGGTGGGTTCTTCTTGATGGCTTATGATTACTTGGATGCTCAGAAATTAGATAGAGAGCAAGCCTTATTCTTAAAGAATCAAACTTTTTTTGGCAATGAGATTGTAGCTAATACAAGAAGACTCTGTTTAATGAATCTTTTCCTTCATGGAATTGGTGATATAAGTGCCAAAGAAAGTTTCATATCATCAGAAGATGCGTTGTTATCAGCACCCAAAACAACCTTTGATTATGTGTTGGCAAATCCTCCATTTGGTAAGAAAAGCAGCATGACCATCACCAATGAAGAAGGTGAAGAAGAAAAAGAAGATTTGGTTTACAACCGTCAGGATTTCATTGTAACTACAAGTAACAAGCAATTAAATTTCTTGCAACATATTATGTCCATGCTCAACACAACCGGAAAAGCGGCTGTTGTATTACCGGACAATGTGTTATTTGAGGGTGGTGTTGGCGAGAAAGTAAGACAGGCATTGCTTCAAAAAACGGATTTGCATACAATTCTGAGACTACCAACAGGTATTTTCTATGCTCACGGTGTAAAAGCAAACGTGTTGTTCTTTGATGGAAAACCTGCAAGTAAAAATCCTTGGACAAAGGAAGTTTGGGTATATGATTACCGAACCAATATCCATCATACACTAAAGAAAAACCCTTTAAAGCTTGAAGACTTAAAAGACTTCATTACTTGTTACAATCCAAAAAATAGACACAAAAGAAAAGAAACATGGTCAGATGCAAACCCGGAAGGTCGTTGGAGAAAATTTGAATATGATGACATTATTACTAAAGATAAGACTTCGTTAGACATTTCTTGGTTAAAGGATAATTCATTAGCCGATTTAGATAATCTACCCGACCCTGATGTATTGGCAGCAGAAATTATTGAAAATTTGGAAGCAGGTTTGGAGAGTTTTAAAACAATTGTAGCAGCATTGAATAATAAATAAATCATCTAGATAATGAGTCAGAAACTTAACCATAAAATAGATGCGGACGACAGAAGCATTAGAGAAATTCTAAAAGACCAGAAATTCACTATTGATTATATTGAACGTGAAAATCGTTGGTAAGAAAAGTACATCAAGTTACTAATTGAGGAATTAACCACGACATTTCTAAAATCATACAAGGAGTGTGGTAAAAGGTCAGAAGTGGCCAATTACCAGAGGTGTTATTTAGGACCGGCTGTATTTAGTGTAAACACTGAAAGCGGCAAGAAATCAATTTCTTTTATTTTGCAAATCATACATTTCCACACAATATGGCGAAGTACTAATAAAATGATGCCTTGGGGTAATCCGCGGAGTATCGCTATCACATGCACATTGATTAATTGGGAGATTCTTCAAATGGGACCAAGCTATATGTGCTAAACGAGTTTGTACCTAAGAATAGATTTGAATTAAATACACTCCCCGTTTTCCATTCAGAAGACCTTATTAAACAATAGATATAAATAACAAGACAAATTTACCTGATTTTCTAAGAAATCAAAACATTCAAGGGAAAATCTGTGAAAATTCTGTGGTTTAGATCATTCTGGATAGAAAATCTCACAACTATTACCAATATATGGCCTAACTACCAGCACTATTCATTGACCTCGGGTAGTTCTGGGGTAGTTCTTTCAAAGAGGAGTTCTGGCAAGATGATGAGAATCTCTTTTTCGGAATCTTCCTTTTTCCAATAGACAAGGAAGTTGACTTTCACCACTTTCAATTCAAAGTGTTTCACCTTCATCGCTTCTATTTGGTCTTGGAATAGCTTTGAAAATTTTAGAACGGTTTTCCCTTGTTCATTTAGGCATTCGCCTTCTTTGAAGGTGAGGCTATCGCCACTTTTGAGGTCGGATATCAGATATTGCCGATTGATAAAAAAATCGAGCCAAATACCTTTGAAGGAAAGGTGTACGGCCAATTCACTGGGCTGCAGGTGTGTATCCAGGTCCTCGATGCGTAGCAAATTCTCGGTGGAGAATTGATCCAAGAAGCTGCCATTATAATGGATACTCAGATTTGTTTTTGCCCGGGTCATCGCTACGTAGAGTAGTCGCTTTGCTGGATCGGTGGATTGGGTATAGTTTTCGAGCATCAGAAAGACATTGTCAAATTCCTTTCCCTTCGATTTGTGAATCGTAGAAACAAAAATCGTTTCCCCATTGGCATGGTAGAAGTCTTCCATTTTGGACTCACGGATGAAGACCTCCAAATCAGATTTATACTTCCGCTTCGGGTACAGGGACTCGAATGCTCGGATGATGTTGCCCAACACCTCTAATTTCGTACTGTGGCGATACTTACCGACAACTTCCCGCTTTGCATGGAGCCAGGCTTCATCGCTGATGGTATAGACCTCTTCGCTCAGATTCAAATGATCTAAAAAATAGCGAATTTCTACCAGATTGTACAGGTTGAAACCATCATTGGATTGAATTAACTTGGCCTGAAGTCCATTTTTCAAGAGCAATCCCGTAATCTGGAGCGCTTCTTCATTCGTCTTCGTCAGTACACAGGTGGTACCCGAGAGTCCCGTGTTCAGAATATCCATGACCAGCGGATGGATCAGATTGCCACTCCGATATTGGACGATTTTGATGGTGCCAAGATCATTTTGTTTGGCTAGGATGGGGGTTTGTTTGATTCGGTTAGCTATTTGCTTGGCGTATTGATTCGAGAAATCCACCAGATTCGCTTTGCTTCTGTAATTCTCCACCAGTTCATATTTGACCGCTTGGTTTTCACGGATGAATTGCTCCATGTGTTTGGAGCTGGCGCCACGAAATTCGTAAATATTCTGGTCATCATCACCGACTACGATGACCCGCATTTCTTCGTTGTATTCCATCAGCGTTTTGACCAATTCGAATTCATCTTGGTCCATATCCTGCGCCTCATCCACCACCAAAACGGTTTTGGTGATGCGGCTCTCTTCCACTTCGTTGTTTCGGATTTTGTGGATGGTGTATTTTAGGATTTCGTCTGATTTTTCCAAAGTGCCTACCTTTCCCAACAGATCAAAACAGTAGGAGTGAAAAGTTTTTATTTCGACGAAATTTGCTGCATTTCCGATCAGTTTTAGTAGTCGCTTTTTGAATTCGCTGGCCGCCGCTCTGGAGAAAGTAAGCATCAGGAGCTGTTCGTGCTTTACGTCTTCCATCAGCAGCAGAGAGGCTAGTTTGTGGACCAAAACCTTGGTTTTTCCGCTACCAGGACCAGCAGCTACCATGATATGCTTGCTCTCATTGTCATTGATGATCTTAAGTTGGGTGGGCGAGAGCTCGCCAAAGAGCTGCCTGAATTTTGCGGGTGTGATATTTCGTTTGATTTCATTTTGCCGACTCCCTTTGAAATATTTTTGAAGGAAGGATGCATAATTTAATTGAAAATAATCTTCGACAAATTGCAGTGCATTTTTGTAATCATCGATCATAATTTTGGCATACTCACCCACAATGTGGATTTGCTGCACCTTATTTTCGTAAAATTGATTCAGTTTTTGGTAGTCGTCTTTGGTGTATTTTTTTCTATTATCGTGCTCGGTGCGTTCTATGGTCAGGCGATTGTACAACACGAGAAAACCACCCTCGATCTTGACGGCGTCTATCCTGGACAGATAAAAGAGTGTATCCTCCACATCTGGTATGGTGACATCGATTTTGAATAAGTCCACCTTTCTTTCATACGCATCTTTCAGTTCGTGAATAGAAAACTCCACCAGGACTTCCTCTTTGGGGACCCCAGCGTCCAAGGCACTCCAGTGGCTTTTATCATAGAGATATTCCACAATAAATCTCGCTAAGATGTGACGTCTCTTGAGTTTTTCTTCCAGGATAGCCATGGGTTGGGTGGCGAGTACTGAGATGTGATTATTGGATTCGGAGGTTTTTCTTCTAATCCAATTTTTTATCGCCCAAAAATTGATGATGGTTTTGATCTTGTGGGTGCTGATGTCGGTTAGTCCATTGGCCTCTGCGGCCTCATTGAGTTGCTTGATATGCAGCACCCGCTCTTGTTCTTCAAAATGAGGGAGCAAAAATGTTTCGATTTTGCTAAAGGATTCCAAGATATGGAGGGATCGATTTTTATGATCTCCTTTTTTAATAAAAGCGGTCAAATCCTTCGTATCCGCCAAAATCTTTTCTTCACGAAGCAGGTTGATAATATTGATAACCTCCTCGCGGACGATCCCCAGAAAATCGCTGATGTAATCCACCCGTGATTCACCAGCCTCGTCACTGGATTGTTTTTTGCTTTTGCTCGAAAAAAGCATTTTAATGATTCGGGTAGCGCTTTCTTTTTGTTTGCCGATAAACCTTGAAGATTTGTTGATCCGATCGATGGCTTCCTGGGCATTTTTAATAAGGATGCTGTTGGCAAAAATTCGAGGCATATTCTGTCCGCGCTTCAAATATCCCGCATCTTCCAGCGCAGCGATGGCGGTCGTCACCCGTGTTTCGATTTCGACCACATTATCATCCCAGCCAGCTTTTCTCGCAATATCAAGGGCCGAATTTGAAACGGTGGAGCGAAACTTCGTAATTTCCTTGATCGCTTTCCATACCTGCTGGATTTCTTTGATGGAGAGTTTGGTTTGATTCAAAAGGATAAAATGTTTGCTGAGGTCTTCTTCATTGAACAGGACAAAACAATCTGCTGTGATATTTTCGTCCCGTCCGGCCCTGCCAGCTTCCTGAACGTAGTTTTCCAGCGAATCGGAGATTTCATAGTGAATGACCATCCCGACATCCTTTTTATCCACGCCCATCCCAAAAGCGGAGGTAGCCACCATGATTTGGGTTTCACCATTGATGAAGGAATCTTGGTTTTCGGATTTTTCTTGTTTATCCATTTTCCCATGATAGGGTTTGGCACTGAAACCGTCTTTATACAATCGTTCTGCCAGCTGGTAGGCTTTTCTGGTCCGGGAAACATAGATGATCGTCGGGCAGTTTTTCTCTTCGATCAAATCCCTAACGGCTTGATATTTTTCTTCTTCATCCCCTTTTTGGAAGACCTTGTACTGCAGATTTGTTCGTGCTGCTTTGGAGGTGAAGAGCTCCAGGTCGAGATCGAGTTTTTCTCGAAAATATGTCTGTATATCTTCAATCACTTTCTGTTTGGCAGTGGCCGTAAAACAGGATACTGGAATTCCGTCCTCCAGATTTTTCTTTTCCTGAATGGACTTGATAAAATCTCCAATATATAAATAATCCACCCTGAAATCCTGTCCCCATGACGAAAAACAATGCGCCTCATCAATCACAAAACGGGCAATCTTTCGCCCCAGGACCAAGCGCTCGATGCTTCGGGAGCGAAGCGACTCTGGCGAGATATACAGAATGGATGCCGAACCATCCTCGATCCTTTCGAAGGATTTGGCTCGCTCTATGGGATCAAGCAATCCATTGATGGTCACGGCGTCGGTAATACCCAATTTTTCGAGATTATCCACTTGATCTTTCATGAGGGATTGAAGGGGCGAAATCACGATGGTCAGCGCTTTGGAGTTTTCGCCACGCATCAAGGCAGGCACCTGAAAGGTAATTGATTTTCCACCACCCGTTGGAAATACTGCGAGGATGGATTTATTGTCAATGGCAGCTTTCACCGCTCTTTCTTGGAGTGGCTCACCACCATAGCTTCTGAAAGCATCGTAGCCAAAAAATCGCTTTAGACCTCGATGAGCATCTAATGCAGCATGACAGTAGGTACAGCCCCTCAGGCATGGGCTACTCCTCAGCCGAAACATGATGCGCTCTACCTCAGGATAATTTCTCAATACCCAAGGCGGAGTGATGGAGTGCGTCTTTTTGTGGCGTATAAACGACTGGATCAGAGAAAGGCAGTACGCCAATTCGATGGGGCGCTCTGCTATGATTTTGGGCAAATCGACTTGATCACAAATTTCGTTTTTAAATTTTTCGCGGATTATTTTTTCTATTTCCAGGCCGCTACCCTTGTAGGCGATGAAGCGAAAAAAAGCTTGGAACTCCTTTTGCTGGTGCAAGAGTGCGAAAAAAATCTCTTTTAGGATGCCGTCCATCTGATGGAAAGCCTCAATTTCGTCATGGAATAGGTCTTTCGCTTTGAGGGCATCATTGAGTGGATTGTTGGTTTCTTCGGACTGGAGCTTGTCATCCTTGAGCAGTTTGTGATAGGGCTTCGTGGGAAATAGCAAGGGTGAAAGAAACAAGGTGTCAATAACGTAGGATGCATGGATGCCTGCCTCTGATAATGCACCACCGATATACCTAAGGTCGTGATTGAATATATTATGTCCCCCTATGAATTGAGCACCATGCAGAAATGGAACCAGCGCCGCTACCGATGTCTTGTGAAAAGAAGCGCCATCATCCTTGATACATCCGATGTCAAGAATTCTGCCGCTGCTTGGCTCCACCTCCAGATCAATAAAAGCGATCGTATTCATGTATTCCAATTCATGTGTAAGCGATACGGAAGTTATGCTTGATAGGAGTCAGGTTTTCGCAAAACATTTCACCTGCCTTTGGAAAAAAACGATTTTTTATCTGCACCTTCCATAGGTGAAATGAATCGATATTCCTGTAGATACGCGGGTTATTCTGTGCCCCTAGAGGTGTTTTATTTCCCAAATTTTGAAAGCTCCATTTTTCAAAAGATATCACTTCAACTGCTCCCCTGAGGATAGCCCTTGACATACAAAGGTGGAACCTTTCGCAAGATGACACCTTTCCGTCATACCATTCTTTAGGTCTCTTTAGCATGCTTTTGTGATTTATTCAAGCCATCAATTAGTTTGCAAGATAAGGTATTTCGGCACATTTTTGTATACCTTAATTAGTTTTTGAATAAGGAAATGTTTGCATGCAGGTAAATGGTTTAACCCAAAAGTCATACATGCTGGAATAATTTAAATTTAACATAGAAGCCAATTGCTTTTAGAATCATCCAGTGTCAATCCACTGAAAATGTTGTAATTTTCATTGAATATCTAAAAATAGTGTTTTAATGAAATGTAACGACGACGACTTTTCTCATGTAGTTTCGATTACATTTTATTTAGATGAGTTTAGTCTGGATTTAGATAGGGATATCTATGTGTTTATGGTCGTTGTTAAAACGAATGTAAGATTTAGTTTTTATACTATATTGCTAGTTTATTCAGAAGGTAGTTCGTTTTTCTGAGTATATAAATCAATGATTTGATCTCTATGACTCATGGTGCTATATATTTGCGGGATAGATCTACTTCACATAGGTATAGGTAGTGTTCTGCAAATTTACTACCGTTGAGATAGAATCGTTTTCTGCCACTATTGGAAGGTTTGCCTTAAGCTGCACTCTTTAATATATCAAGTATCCATCGTTTTAACAGTTCGGCAAGACCTCATTTCTCCAATCCTAATATATCAGGCTAATTTCAAATCAATTCAGCCTTACCGTTTATATTAGTATACAAATGTCGGGAAGCAAATCTTCTAGACTCAAATCGCAATAGCTACAACAGCCTCCCTTTTTCCCACTCATTGCCTCATATCAAAAAAGATGTTAAACCTATATAAAGATCGGTCACTTTTGCATCCAATTGATATGATGTAAATATTAATTTGATCTTTACGTTTATGGAGTTTTTATTTAAACGATCAGGATATTTTTTTGGCGTTAGAATGAAAACCGTGATTAATACTACCCTATGCTAATCCTGCAGCCAAAATGAAATCATCATAGAACGAAACTTCGTCGACGACCTGGGGCGGTAGGTCGGCGTGGTAGGGATCTATCTCTGCACATGGTTTAGGTCTAGTTAATCTGTTTGGGGTGTACGAGTGTGTCCGTTTAGCAATTATTCACTGTCTTGTTTGGATTTCTATGTGATATCCTTCGGTTTCGGACATTGGATCTCCTGCCGAAATTTCCATGAGCCTGTAGGCCATCGGGAGCCTGGTATGGTGATTTCATCAAGTGGTCAGTTCCTCCACCACTTTCATTGCTTAAGAGGATGCTCAGGCCAGCAGTTTGGAGTGGTGCATATACCAGAAGATTGTTTGTTGATTTTTGATTTTTCTGGGTGGTCGTTTGTGGGGGGGTACCGTGGTTAGATGGTTTTGATTTTGATAAGACCAATCTCTACTCTAATCCTTAGAATTTAACAAATTTTTAAAAAATTTCATGGGTTGCTATCCGAATGTTCAAAAGTTTGATATACTTTTGTCGAATCAGTTGTGGTAGGATGAGTTTCTTCTCGTCTGACTCACTGAGGATGAAGATGTTTTTTTACTTTGAGGAAGTGCCAACTATTGGTATGTAATGTGATCATTCAATCTTTGATAATGCCACCTAAAGACTCTTTCTTTTTAGGTATCACGAAGATCTATTGTTGTTCGTTTACAATACTAATCATTGGGGAGGTGGGTCTGCTCTGTATGAAAAACCCATCATCAAAGTGCTACTCGGTCAAACGTCTGCAACCATATTCTATTGTGAACCTGGCTCGACTAGACGTAATCGCACGGGGCTCAATGAAACTTTGAAATAATTAAAACGAAAGATAAAATGGAGTCCAGCGACCATTCAAAAAACGGGGCGTAACCGAAAAGCCAAATGAGTAGGGCAAATTAAAATTTAACAACATGAAAAAAACAGTTCTAAACCTAGTTTTAGTTTTGGCAATGGCATTCTCATTGACTTCTTGCTACACGTACTCTTTCACCGTAGGTAAAGGTGCACAAAAAGGCATCGAGTACAAAAAAATGAACCACTACCTTATCTATGGATTGGCTCCGATAGGCGTTTCTAATCCAAAAGAAATGGCGGGTGGTGCTGAGGATTACGATGTGACCATCAAGCACACTTTCGTGGACGGACTGATCAATGCGATCACTTTTGGTATTTATACACCGACTACGACCATTGTTAGAAAATAACAAATCTTTAGGTAGGGTTGATGATTTCAGCCCTACCTATACTTTTCTGCTTATGAAAAAAGTACTTTTTTATTTAGGAATCCTGCTTTGCATTTTAGGATTTTTCCCTTTGCTCCAATATGCCCTCGATTACAACTCCATATCTGACTATGGCAAAGGCTATGTATGGGGAAAAGTCGTGATTCTAAGCATCGGCGTAGGTACTATCTTTATCAGCCGTAGGTTATAGAATCAGATCACATGCCCTGAGAGCTCTCTTTTCCTTAGCCGTGTCCCCATGATCATGGTACGTATATGTACGACATAGGCTATACCCCCCTATCGAAAATCATGGACTCGATGCCTTTCCCAGCCTGACAAAAAAAAGCGCCACACCCCATCATGAAGTGTAGCGCTGATATATTTAATAACCATGAAATTGCGTCTTATTGATCGTCTCTTTCTGGTGCTAGGCCAAATTTTTCAGGAGATCTCCATAGTGCTGATTTGAGCAATTCCTGCATGAAATCAAATTCTCGCGGTAGTCGATCACGTAGTTTTTCGAGCAATTCGTCGTGTGAGTCTAGCTCTTGCTGCCACATCTCGCGGTCTATGGTCATGATCTCATTGAAGTCTTCTTTCGGGAAGTCCTCTAGGCCCTGCCAGTCCATATCTCGGTATCGTGGTCTCCACCCGATCGGACACTCTACGGCAGCAGCTTGACCTTTTACCCGCTGGATGATCCACTTTAGTACCCGCATATTTTCGCCAAATCCAGGCCAGATAAAATTGCCCTCCGCGTCTTTCCGGAACCAATTCACACCGAAAATTCTTGGTGGATTCGGCAGGTCTCTACCAAACTGTAACCAGAAGTTGAAGTAATCACCCATGTGATAGCCCATAAATGGTAACATGGCGTATGGGTCGCGTCTTACCTTTCCGAGCTCGCCGAATGCTGCAGCAGTCATCTCACTACCCATGGTCGCTGCTAAGTATACTCCGAAACTCCAGTTGAAAGACTGGTACACCAATGGTACGGTGGTGCTTCTTCTGCCTCCGAAGATGAATGCAGAGATCGGCACTCCATTCGGATTATCCCACTCAGAATCGATGACAGGATTTTGCTGCGATGGTGCAGTAAATCTTGAATTCGGATGGGCAGCAGGTTTTCCGCTGTTTGGGTCATATGGTTTTCCATTCCAGCCTATGAGGCCTTCTGGTCGCTCCTTGGTCATACCCTCCCACCATACATCACCATCCGCAGTGATTGCTACATTGGTAAAGATGGTGTCACGCTCTACAGAGGCCATCGCATTGGGATTACTCTTGGCATTTGTCCCTGGTGCTACCCCAAAATATCCGGCTTCTGGATTGATGGCGTAAAGCTTACCATTTTCACCTTTGTGGATCCAGGCGATGTCATCACCTACGGTGGTGATTTTCCATCCATCCATCTCCTTTGGTGGGATCATCATCGCGAAGTTCGTCTTACCACAAGCACTTGGGAATGCGGCTGCCACATAGGTTTTTTCGCCTTCTGGAGATTCGACGCCGAGAATCAGCATGTGCTCTGCGAGCCAGCCTTCTTCGCGGCCCATTACAGAAGCGATCCGTAGAGCCAAGCATTTTTTACCTAAAAGGGCATTTCCACCATATCCACTTCCGTAGGAAATGATCAAGCGCTCCTCAGGAAAATGGGTGATATATTTGGTAGTTGGATTACACGGCCACGGTACATCTTGCTGACCTTCTTCCAACGGAGCTCCAATGGTGTGAAGGCATTTTACATATCCGGATTCGTATATATGTGGTAGGATGTGTTCGCCCATTCTGGTCATGATGCGCATATTCGTCACCACGTACTCTGAGTCTGTGAGCTGAATTCCGTAGCGGGATAGCGGCGACCCTACGGGACCCATACAGAATGGAATCACGTACATGGTCCTACCCTTCATACATCCGAGTGTAAGGCCCTCTAAGATCGTTTTCATTTCACGTGGATCCATCCAGTTGTTGGTCGGTCCTGCGTCTTCTTTGAGTCTACTACAGATGTAGGTGCGGTCTTCTACACGAGCCACATCACTCGGGTCACTGAAGCAAGCGTAGCTATTAGGGCGTAGTTCCGGGTTTAGACGGATGAAAGTCCCCTTGTCCACCAGTTTTTGGCACATGGTGTTGTATTCCTCCTCGGTACCAGTACACCAGTGGATGTTTGAAGGTTGAAAATGAGCTGCCATTCGCTCAATCCAAGCCTTGATTTCTGTCTGGTAATCTTCCTTAGCAGAAAAGACTGTTGTTGATTTACTGAACATTTTGGTTGGGTTTTAGGTCACAAATATAGGGTATCGCCACGACTTAGACAAATGGTATATCGCAGCTACCTAACACCGAAACGATGGTCTGCCGACCAATAGTCTATGGCATGGAATATCAGTTATCTCTTTTTCAGATATTTATAAGCTTCTACGCCTTACTTTTTGATAAAGGTGTAGGTGTTTCTTCCTAACTGTAAAAAGTATGAACCGGACGGGAGCCAACGCACATCGATCTCTGGGCTGTACAAAGTTCCATTCTGCCATGGTCTACCTGCTTGATCTACGATGCGATATTCTTGGTTTATCCCATCTGATACGCTTAGGATGTCAGAAGTGGGATTCGGATAAATGGTCACCCTCGGAGTTGCCAAATCAGTGCTGGAGGAGATCATTGCTCTCGGGATTCGGAAACTGGTTCTTGTACCGGCATCTCCACTGGAGGATCCATTTCGGTTGGTAGCAAGGCCAGCCACATAAAATACGATGTCTGCTGTACCAGAGCTTGGCGCTGTCCAAGGTACAGAAAATGTATTTGCATCGCGAGGTGTGCTATGGGTCACATAACTCCTACTCAGTGACGAAAATCTACGAATACCCGTGGGCAAGGTGGTTCCCCATTCTCCTGCATTGCTATTATTGGATTGGTCTAGTGCCACCATCTGAAACCCAAATGCACGTGGATTACCAGCAGCTGTGTTTATACGTACTTGCACATTGTAGTTTTGACCTGCCTCGATCTCGGTCACCGGCATTTGATTTTGGTCCAGAAGGCTGAATTCTAGACTCGGAGAAAAATTACCTCCTGCATGACAGCTTCCACAAGAGATACCATTTTCGCCGGGAGCCCCAGTATTCGCCTCTACCCGTCCACCACTGTTCGAAAGAAGGAGTACAGCACCTACAAAAAATGCCATGTACTTAAGTTTTTGTTTTTTTGTCGTCATTATTTTCTAAATTGATCTTTAGGATATACGCATTGTTATGCCGCTTGGATGGATCCCACCGCAAATTTGCAAACAATGCAATACTTTTCTAGTGAAAGAGATTATACATCGAGTAGCTTTATACAATCAGATAAACACAAAAGTTTATTCCTTGGCCCTGATTTTTATATAGAAAAAATAAAAAACAAAAAGTGTTGAGAGAGCAATCAGTATTTCTCACACAAACATCACACCTTACCAAAGCGTAAAAAAATCAAGCTCCTAAACTGGAAATTCGGGATCAAATGGCCATGGATACGATGTAAACGGTGAACATTTTCAATAAAATTCTATTTTTGACCTTAAATTTTCATCTCATGTCCAATCAGCCTTCTACATTTAGCGATCATGATCCTACCGCGGCAGACCGCAAGAAGGACCATATTGAGCTCGCATTTAAGTCCCAGGTAGACCAAATGAAGATCGACCAAAGATTCTACTACGAGCCGGTATTGGCGGGTCACCCAAAGGATGAAAATATTATTACAAAAAACTTTCTCGGAAAAGTGCTCCATTTGCCCATTTGGGTTTCGAGTATGACAGGCGGTACCGCCCGTGCAGCCACGATCAATAAAAATCTGGCCCGAGCTTGTGGGGAGTTTGGTATGTCCATGGGCCTAGGCTCATGTAGGTCTTTGCTCACAGAAGATACCTACCTCGCAGACTTTCAGGTAAGATCCTATATGCAAGACCAGCCGCTTTACGCCAATCTGGGTATTGCGCAGGTACAGCAGTTGCTAGATTCTGGCCAAGAGAGCCAAATCAAAACCTTGGTCGATAAGCTGGAGGCAGATGGTCTGATCATCCACATCAATCCTCTACAGGAATGGCTCCAACCAGAAGGAGACCGTTATTTCCAATCGCCACTACATACCATCACCCAGCTTTTGGATCGTATGGACATCCGTCTGATCGTAAAAGAAGTAGGGCACGGTATGGGACCGAAAAGTTTGGAAGCACTGCTCGATCTGCCATTGGAGGCTGTAGAGTTTGCCGCCTCTGGAGGTACCAATTTTTCGAAAATCGAACTGGCTCGAGCCGATCAAAAAAAGCAAGATGTGTACGACGATCTGTGTTTCGTGGGTCACGATGCCACTGAAATGGTCCAACTCGTCAATAAAATTTGTTTGAAAAAACCGGACTTTCGGAATACGAAACAAATCATTATCTCCGGTGGAATCAAAAATTTCTTAGATGGCTATTACCTCACCCAGACTTGTCACATCCCAGCCATATACGGACAGGCCGCCGCTTTTTTGCGACATGCCATGGGGAGTTATGAAGCGCTTCAAGCCTATGTCGAAACACAGAAACAAGGACTATTACTAGCTCATACCCTTTTACAACCCAAAAACACGGATAATTAAAAAACCTATAAATCAAAATCACCCACCAACTCAAATACCTAAAGCAAAAATTAAACAAATCATGGCCTTCATTCAAGGATTTTCAAAACTCAGCAAAAAAGAAAAAATACAATGGCTTTGTGATCAGTACGGACTTACTGACTATGCCCTACAGTTAGAGAAATCATGGTATGAGGACGACAGTATGCAGAAGATTCATGAAGGATTCTCCGAAAACACCATTGGAAACTTCCACCTGCCATTTGGGATTGCCCCAAATTTTTTGATCGATGGAAAAATATATGCCGTACCGATGGCCATCGAAGAGAGTTCAGTCGTGGCAGCAGCATCCTCCGCTGCCAAGTTTTGGTCTGATCGGGGCGGAATCCGTACCACCATACTAGGGACCACGAAAGTAGGTCAGGTCCATTTCAGATGGAAAGGGCCCTACACGAAGCTCGCCGAACTGCAAGCTGAAATATTCCACTATCTGCTTTCCTCTGCTCAGGACATCACCGAAAATATGAAAAAGCGCGGTGGTGGAGTAACAAGGTTAGAATTTATAGATTTCAGTGGTGAAGTGCCCAATCTTTTCCAACTGAGGGTCCATTTCGAGACCTGCGACAGTATGGGTGCCAACTTTATAAATACTGTACTAGAGCATTTCGCTTCGATGCTGGACCGATGGTTTATCCAAAATGAAGACCTGCCGGCTGCATGGCGGGATGTAGAAATCATCATGAGCATTTTGTCCAATTACACACCCGAATGCGTGGTCCGAGCAGAAGTATCCTGCACCGTGGAGGATTTTGATGTAGACAGGTCCGTTGCCATTGGTTTTATCCAAAAGTTTGTGACGGCCATTCGGATTGCAGAAGTGGACCCATACAGGGCTACTACCCACAACAAAGGCATCTACAATGGCATCGACGCCGTGGTCCTCGCTACTGGCAATGATTTTCGAGCCATCGAAGCCGCTGGGCACACCTATGCCGCTCGAAATGGTAGATACCAAAGTCTCTCCTACGCCGCGTTTGATGGTTACACCTTTAAGTTTGGTCTGGAGGTGCCCTTAGCGGTTGGAACCGTCGGGGGACTGACCAATTTACACCCAATGGCAAAAGTGGCACTTCAAATCTTAGGAAATCCAAATGCGCAGACACTCATGAGCATCATTGCCTCCGTAGGCCTCGCCCAAAATTTTGCCGCAGTCAAATCACTCGTCACCACCGGTATTCAGAAAGGACACATGAAAATGCACCTCCAAAACATTCTCATGCAGCTACACGCCACACCCGAACAACAGGCGCTCGCAATGGTATACTTTGCGGATAAGGTGGTCTCTTACAGCGAGGTGCGGCGATATCTGGAGCACAGCAATGAAACCAAGTAAAATACATAGAAGTCCAACTTCGAAACACTTTACATTTACTTAACAATCGTTTGGAAGACAAAGAGGATATTGGTTCTTTTGAGTCTCACCACTTATTTAGTTTACATTGTGTATTGTTTTAGTACGAATACTTGTTTTGCTAACTAAATGACCGAACAAAAAATGTTGGTTTTGGGATCGAAAAGGAATGATTTCTTAAAAAATTCTTATAAGAAATTATCCACAATGTTAAGGTGGAAAACTTTCAAAAAAAAATGATAATCAAAGAGTTATGATTTGATCATTTGACACAATAAAGCATGGGGCTGGACCCAAAGGCAAAAAAATTCTATGCTGAAATCTTCTGTGTACTAATTTTTTATTATGTTTGAGGCTGAATTCGTGTACTTGTGACACTAAGAATTTTATTTTTTAATTTCTCAATCAAAAAATGTAAAAGCCACATGAGAGGAAATTTAACTAAAATGTTGTTTCTGTCTTTATGCATGATGAGTTTTACTTTTTCTTACGCTCAGCGTACGATCAAAGGAAAAATCACCGATGCGAAGACCAACGAAGGTCTAATTGGGGCCAACGTACTGATAAAAGGTACTTCCCAAGGAACCATCACGGATTTTGATGGTAATTATTCTCTTCCAATCAGCTCAACTGATACCGAATTGCTTGTGACCTACACAGGGTATGTAGAGCAAAACATTACTATCGGGACATCAAACCTGATAGATGTAGCCCTGCAGCCAGGTACCCTCCTTGATGAGGTCGTGGTAATTGGTTACGGAACCCAGAAATCTAAGGAGGTCACTGGTTCTGTTGTTAGCGTAAAGGCAGAGGATTTCAACGCTGGAAACGTAAACTCTCCAGCACAATTGCTCCAAGGTAAGGTAGCGGGTCTGACGATCACCAGACCTGGTGGAGACCCCAATGGTGGATTTGGAATCCGCCTAAGAGGACTATCTACTGTAGGTGCACAGACAGAGCCTTTGATCATTGTCGATGGGGTACTCGGTGCTTCTTTGGCCAACATTGATCCTTTGGACATTGAGTCTATGGATGTACTAAAAGATGGATCTGCTGCTGCGATCTATGGTACGCGGGGTTCTGCCGGTGTAATCATCGTGACCACTAAAAAAGGTAAAAAAGGTACCAGCAAAATTGAGTACAATGGTTATCTAGCTGCAGAGTCTATCTCCAAAGTACCAGCTATCCTGAGTGCTTCTGAATTTGTCGCTGCCGGTGGTATCAATAATGGCAATTCGACGGATTGGTACGATGCCATTTCTCAGGGAGGACATACTCAATCACATAACCTATCGCTTTCGGGTGGTACGGATAAAACCTCCTACCGGGCCTCTTTTAACTTGAGAGATGGCCAAGGTGTGGTAAGGAATACCGGATTTTCTCAAATCAATGGTAGTTTTACCCTCAATCAAAAAGCGATGGATGACAAATTGAATGTCAACATCAATTTGATCACAACGAATAGAAACTCACAGTTTGGATTTCCAGAGGCATTCAGATATGCTACCATTTTTAATCCTACTTCCGCAATCGTGAATGCAGACGGGTCATACAATGAGCCTGGTGGATTTGATGTATTTAACCCTGTGGCCATGATCGAGCAAAACCTCAATGAAGGTGAACGCACAGAATTATTGGCCAATATCTCAGCTACCTACGAGATCCTTCCTGGATTGAAAGTGACAGGAACCTACGCAAAACAAAAAAATGATTTCCTCCGAGGAGAATACTACACCAGAAACTCTCTATACAGACAGGGTTTGAGTCGAAGAGGTGTTGCGACACGCGTCACTGAAGTATCCAAAAATGACCTTTATGAAGCCCTTGCTTCCTATACTGGACAAAGTGGTAAGTTAAACTATACCCTGTTGGGAGGATATTCCTTCCAAAACTTTGTGTTTGAAGGACAAGGAATTACTGCTGGAGGGTTTTTAAATGACGGATTTACATACAATAATATCTCAGCAGCATCAGAAGTTTTAAAGGGACTTGCCACGCCTTATTCCTACAACAATGGTTATAAACTGGAGGCGCATTTTGCAAGGTTGAATTTGAATTATGATGATTCCTATTTCTTAGCAGCAAGTATCAGAAGCGAAGGCTCTGACCGTTTTGGTGAGAATAACCGCAGAGGTGTTTTCCCGTCTGTATCTGCTGGTGCAGACTTAACCAAGTTGTTTGAGCTTACCAAATTTGATAATTTGAAAATTAGAGCTGGATATGGAGTAACAGGTAACTTGCCAGGAAATTCTTATTTGGCAAATTCTGTTTTTGGTCCTGGCCCACAGTTCTTCTTTAATGGAGAGTATGTACCATCATTTGGTCCTATCAGAAACGTGAACCCAGATCTTAAGTGGGAGACCAAAGCGGAAGTGAATTTAGGATTTGATTTCGCAATGATGGATTACAGACTTACGGGAGCATTGGATGTATTCCAAAGAACTACCAGTGACTTGATTCTTCTAACAAGAGTACCAGTACCACCAAATTTGGCACCTTTTACTTGGAAGAATATTGCTGGATTTACCACCAAAGGTGTTGAACTTGCCTTAAACTACAATTTGATTCGTAAGGAAAACTTCACCTATACACCAGGTATCGTATTCTCTACTTACAGAACCAATCTTGACGAATATCTAGAAGATACACCGAGAGAATTTATTACTAACCTTGGGGCACCAGGTCAGAACATTACAGATGCTGGGGTAGGTCTTCACTTATTACAACAAGGAAGCCCGATCGGACAGATCGTAGCTCCTAGAGTAGAACGCGTAGATGAAAATGGCGCTTATGTATTCCGTGATATCAATGGAGACGGTGCGATTGATGCAAACGATTGGGAAGTAGTCGGAAATGGTCTTCCAGATTTCGAACTATCACTCAATAATACATTCACCTACGGAAATTGGGACCTGAATGTGTTTTTCAGAGGCGTATTCGGTCACAGCTTGGTCAATACCTACCGTGCCTTCTACGAAATCAATCCAGATCTAAAAGGTGCAAACCTGATCCGAACAGAACTAGCGAATCCAGCAGTAAAAACAGCATCTTACAATGAAACTCACGTAGAAGACGCTACTTTTGTTCGTCTGGACAATATGTCTTTGGGCTATACCTTTGATACCAAGGGCAACAAACATTTCTCCAGAGCCCGTGTTTTCTTAGCAGGGCAGAACTTGTTTACCATCACAGGATATACTGGAGTAGATCCGGAGGTAAGATTGGCAGATACAGGATCTGTTGACAATGGAGGAAGAACAGGTGCTGCAAATCCACTTGCACCAGGAGTAGATAGAAGAAATACATATTTCAATACACGAACCATCACCGTGGGTGTTAATCTAGGTTTCTAATCAATAAATTAGTGAAAATGAAAAAAATATCAAAATTCTTTTTGATTGCTTGCTGCTCTTCTTTGATGATGACCAGTTGCTCCGATCTAGAGCCTGAGTTCAAGGATGTGATTACGGAGCAAAATTACTTTGTAAATGATGAGGCATTTGTTTCGGCCCTTGGCTCTGCATATACCAACTTGTATGGAATCATGAACCACGGAAACCTCTTCTCCTTACAAGAGGTATCCTCTGATGAGGCCTGTATTCCGCACAAAGGACCAGACTGGGAAGATGGTAACCAGTGGATTCGCATGCACAAACACGATTTCTTCAAGGGAGAAGGAGTAATTAATGGCGTGTGGAACTTCTGCTATGGTGGTATCAATACATGCAACCGGCTAATTGCAACATTCGAGTCTGTAGATAATCCAAATTCAGCAGCATTCATAGCTGAGCTCAAAGTACTTAGAGCCTATTATTACTCTATGCTATTAGATATCTACGGAAATGTTCCGATTGTTGAGACTTTCAATGTTCCAGATGGCTTCAAGCCGGCCACTGTATCTCGAGCGGAGGTTTTTGCCTTCATCGAAAAAGAACTGAAAGACAATGTACCTTTACTTAGCAAAGCGGCCAATCTTACCACCTATGGTCGTATGAACTTCTATGTAGGTCAGGCCCTATTGGCTAATCTTTACCTAAATGCGGAGGCATACATCGGCACTGCTCGGTATAGCGATGCCGTGGCGGCTTGTGATTCAATTATTAATTCTGGCTTTTACACTTTAGAATCCAATTATTTCAACAATTTCGCAGTAAATAACGGAGGCTCTAAAGAAAATATCTGGGCAATTCCTTACGATAAAGTATTCGCTCAGGGCTTCAATCTCGTGCAGATGACACTACACTACGAAAGTCAAAAAACTTTCAATCTAGTAGAACAGCCGTGGAATGGGTACTGTACACTTGCTGATTTTTATAATTCATTTAGCGATGATGATATCAGAAAGACCGGCGGTACCAGAGGTTATGGTGTAATGTTAGCTGGTGTCCAATTTGCATCAAATGGAATTGACACATTAAAGGATAACTCAGATGCTTGGTATCCAGACAACGACGGCCGAGTTGTAAATTTCAATCCGGTTATCAATGAATTAGCGCCAGCTGCACACAGAGACGGTGGAGCGAGATTATCAAAATACGAATACGAAGTTGGATCTACCAATAGCATGAGTAATGACTTCGCAATGTTCCGATATGCCGAAATCTTGATGAACAAGGCAGAAGCACTATGGAGAATGAATCCAGGCAGCAGCGAGGCCCTAGAGTTGGTCAATATGATCAGAATGAGAGCAGGAGTAGATCCTTTCACCAGTCTTACTGCTGACAACTTCCTTGCGGAGAGAGGTAGAGAGTTCTGCTTCGAGATCAAAAGACGAACAGACCTCATCAGATTTGATAAGTGGGGTGCTCCTTGGTGGGAAAAACCTGCTTCTGAGCCTTTCAAGAAATTGATGCCTATCCCACAACCACAAATCGACTTGAACAGCAATTTGAGACAAAATCCTGGATATAACTAATCTTAGTTTTTTCAGATGGTTTCAAAATGAAAGTTTTGAATAAATTTTGATGTGAATATTTAGTGTTATGGAAGGCCATCTCTAGAAGTTAGAGATGGCCTTCCTTTTTTGCTTGATATTCATCTATATGCCTGCAAGCCTTTTCAAGCCTAGATTTTAGTATCTAAAGAGAGACAAAACCCGAAATTTTTTCTACTTTTGGGGAAGTTATTTGAGCGTTACATGGCAAAGCGATTGTATCATTTAGGATTGTGGATCATAGGGGTAAGTTTACTCTCTTGCACCAGTGCGGATACAGTTGAAAAATCCCAACTTTTTACCTTAATTCCCTCCAATTCGAGTGGCATCGATTTCTCCAATGATCTTGTCTTTACAGAAGAATACAATCCCTACCTGTTTAAAAATTTTCTAAACGGTGGGGGTGTTTCGGTAGGCGATGTCAATAATGACGGCCTTGTGGACCTCTATTTTTCTGGAAATTTAGTCCCAAACAAACTCTACCTAAACAAAGGTGATTTCAAATTTGAAGATATTACCCAGCAGGCAGGCGTAGCCTGTGAAGGTGTGTGGTCTTCCGGCGTGACCATGGTAGATGTCAATGGAGATGGGCTGCTTGATATCTATGTCTGTAAGACTGGTGCCTTGGATACACCGGGTAGGGCTAATTCACTTTTTATCAACAAAGGAAACCTTAACTTCGAAGACCAAGCTGCGGCCTATGGGCTTGACTTTGTAGGTCTATCTACCCATGCTGTATTTTTTGATTATGATCGGGATGGTGACCTGGATTGTTATCTGCTAAATAACAGTGTCCGATCCGTTGGCGGCTATGATTTAGATCCAGATCAGCGATCCAAGCCAGATACTATGGGCGGTAATAAATTACTCAAAAACCAACAGGTCGAAAAAGGACAAATCTTTTTTGAAGACGTATCCGCTGAAGCGGGGATTTACACTTCTGCTATCGGGTTTGGCCTCGGTGTAAGCCTCGGCGATGTAAACTCAGACGGTTGGCCCGATCTTTTTATCAGCAATGACTTTTTCGAGAAGGACTATCTCTACCTCAATAACAAGAAGGGTGGTTTTTTGGAAATCTCTGATACCTCTTTTCAGGAGCAAAGCATGGGATCAATGGGCGCTGATATGGCAGACCTAAACAATGACGGATGGTCAGAGATCTTCGTGACTGAAATGCTTCCTGATAGTCTCCATCGCTACAAATCAAAAACCAGCTTCGAAAACTGGGAAAAACACAAAAAAGCAGTGACAAATGGCTATCATCGCCAGTTTGCCCGAAATACCTTACACTGGCACCGCGGCCTATACCCTCAGCAGGACAAACCATTCTATAGTGAAATCAGCAGGTACAGTGGAGTTGATGCTACAGAGTGGAGTTGGGGTGCATTGATCCAGGATTTTGATAATGATGGATTGAAGGATATTTATGTAGCCAACGGTATCTTGATCGATTTATTAGACCAAGATTATGTAAACTTTTATTCTCCTGAGCAAATACGGACGCTGATCAAAGAAGGAAAAGAGGTCATCACCACCATGCTAGCAGAAATCCCTTCTAAACCACTGCCGAACTATTTTTTTCGAAATTTAGGCGATTTTAAATTTGAGAACCAAAGCACGATGGCTGGACTTGCCACTCCCTCTTTTTCTAATGGTTCCGTTTATGCTGACCTGAATAACGATGGGCGCCTAGACCTCATCGTCAATAATATCAATGAAAAAGCCTTTGTGTATAAAAACCAAGGCAAGGATGGTCATTTTCTCAATGTCAGCCTTCAGGGTTCAGGCCTGAATACCAATGCCCTCGGTGCAAAACTAAGCCTACACTTCGGACAGGAAACCATCATGGTGGAAAATTATCCTACACGCGGATTCCAGTCGAGTGTAGACCCCCGTATACATTTTGGCTGCGGTACCAATACCAAAGCAGATTCTCTTATCATACTTTGGCCGAATGGTGAAAAATCCGTCCGCTACCAAGTGGACTTGGACCAGTTCCTTTTGATCAGTCAGAAGGAAGAAATAATGCTGCCTTCTAACCAATCCAAAACACCAAAAGGGCCATCATTATTCGAACCAATCTCTACTCTTTCTGCTATCCCACACATAGAAAATAGCTTCAGTGATTTTGATATAGACCGCCTCTGTCCATGGATGCGAACTGTGGGTGGTCCACATTTTCTATCCCTACCCAGTAAAGGGCCGCTTGGTATTTTGATGAGCAGTGCAAGGGGTGCGAATCCACAGCACATCGTACTATCGGAGCCCCATACACTGCCGAGATCAGTCCCACTCTCCCAGCTGCCAATAGGAGCGGAGCAAAATGGCTTTGTCCGCATCGATGTAGACGGTGATGGGACGGAGGAAATATGGGTTCTGCATGGAGGCATTGATATAGACCTGGCATCGAATCTACAGCAAGATGTGATCCTATCTTCTACAAGCCCCTTCGCCCCGGTGGTATTTCCGGGTGTACGCATTCCTTTTTTCAATAGCCATACCGGTGTGGCAGTAGATCTTAATCGCGATGGTCAGAAAGAGCTGCTCCTCGGTTCGAATGGAATTCCAAAAAATTTTGGTATCCCACCAGATCTTTTGATGTACAGCAGAAAAGATGGAAATTTTAGCTTGCAGTCAGGGCTTTCCTGGCTCAAAGCTTTCGGCATGGTCCAGAAGGTAGTGGCAGCTGATGTAGATTCTGATGGTCATGATGATCTCATCTTCGCCATGGATGCAGGCCCCATTCGCATATTCATCAATAATGGAACCCTCCAACCCGTCGAAAAAACTCAAAATTATGGCTTAGCCCAATATCTGGGATTTTGGCAGACGATCGAAGCGGTGGACTTGAACCAGGATGGGAAAATGGATTTCGTGGTGGGAAATTTAGGCGAAAACCACCGTCTACTCCACAAGACGAATGGGCCCTTGTATCTACTCACGAATGATTTTGACCGCAATGGCCAGATAGAAACCATGTACTGTATCGAGACAGAGCAAGGAAAAAAAATCCCCATCCACCTCAGAGATGAGCTCCTCAGCCAAATGCCGGGCCTCAAAAGAAAAGTACTGAAATACAAAGATTATGCACAGGCCGATATCTCCCTACTTTTTGATGAAGGGGTATTGGCACAATCAATCGTTCGGCCCATCCAATCATTTCAGTCAGGTGCTTTTATTAATGAGGGAGAAAAGTTTAGTTTTTTGCCTTTTCCAAAAGAAGGACAGATATCCATGATTCGGTCTATTCAGATCGTATGGGTTCAAGATATTCCCCACATCATCACCATGGGAAATCACCATCATTTTAAGCCAGAGCTGGGAATTCAGGCTAGTTCCTATGTGGAGAGTTTCACATATCAAAAGGAAAAAGGCTTTAGCTATCTGCCTTCCCATCGCTCGGGCATCTGTACACCTGATGTCGTTACCAATTCTTTACAGATAAACACCCCTGAAGCCAAGTATTTATTAATGGGACACCATCAGAAGGCCCCGCGTTTGTATAAAATAAATCCAAAATATAATGTTAGCGAATAAAAAATCTACCTCAAATCTATTTCTAATAAGCATAGGTGCCCTTGGGCTTTTTTTCATGGTCTTTTCTAGTTGTAAAGATTCAATGCTTGGAGATTTTAGCTCAGGTAAGGAGGTCACCGATACTTTATTTTTGGGTATCCACTTTGGTATGAAAAAACAAGATTTCTACGATCATTGCTGGGCACTTAACAAAAAGGGGGTGATCCGTCAGGGCACGTACAATACGTCCGTACTTTATATAGATTCTGTCGCTTTCAAACAGCAGGTCGAAATGAATTTTTATCCCGAATTTACAGATGATATTATTTCCGCAATGCCCATCCGCTATAACTATACGACTTGGGCTCCTTGGAATAGAGCGCTTCAGTCCGATAGCTTGATTCAAGAAGTCGTACGTGTCACAAAAAATCAGTTTGGTGGCGAATTTACCACAACGATCAATAAGGACGGTAAGCCGGTATACGAACAGGTCATGGGTACGCGAAAAATTACCATTTTTATGGAGGACGAGCAGTTTGTATCTGTTTATATTCAGAACAAAAAATACTTCAAATCGTGAAAAAGTGTCTCTTTTTTGTGCTTTCCTTCGGCATAGTTGCTTGTAAGACGAAATTTGAGGAATCAGCGATCAAATTCCAATCCATGGATCCCAAAGCTATTGGTATTGATTTCGAAAATACACTAAGCTTCGACAAAGATTTTAACATATATACCTACCGAAATTTTTATAATGGTGGCGGCATTGCAACGGGTGATTTAGATGGAGACGGCTTGGCCGATGTCTTCTTTACAGGCAATATGGTGAAGAACCGATTATATCAAAACAAGGGGAATTTCCAATTTGATGACATGACTGAAAAAGCCGGTATAGCCGGCAAAGGCACCTGGGCCACGGGAGCTGCTATGGCAGATGTCAATGGGGACGGATTACTTGATATTTATGTTTGTTACTCCGGTGATCTAAACGGAGGATACAAAAAAAACGAACTATATATCAACAAAGGAAATTTTGAATTCGAAGAGATGGCGGAAGCTTATGGTCTTGCCGATGAGGGATACTCTACACACGCTGCCTTTTTTGATTATGATCGGGATGGAGATTTGGATATGTATCTGCTCAATAACTCGTACCAGGCCATCGGCTCCTTCAATCTCAAGAAAAACGAACGAGAAAAGAGGGATCCGAAAGGAGGAGATAAACTATTCCGAAATGATGGAGCTTCCTTTGTAGATGTATCCGTAGAAGCTGGTATCTTCGGTTCCGTCATAGGCTTTGGATTGGGTGTTACCATCGGAGATGTCAATATGGATGGATGGATGGATATCTATGTCAGCAATGACTTTTTCGAACGAGATTACTTATACATCAATCAGAAGGACGGCAGCTTTCGCGAAGAGCTGGAGGCTTGGATGCAGAGCATCTCCGTAGCCTCCATGGGTGCAGATATGGCAGATATCAATAATGACGGATTTCCCGATATCTTCGTGACGGAAATGCTACCAAGCGATGACCGAAGGCTCAAGACGAAAACCACCTTTGAAGATTGGGACAAATACCAGAGCAATCTCAAAAATGGATACTACCACCAGTTTACCCGAAACATGCTACACCTTCATGATGGTCAAAGCGCATTTAAAGAGATCGGTAGATATGCAGGAGTACATGCCACGGACTGGAGTTGGGGTGCACTGATTGCAGATTTTGATAATGATGGTCATAAGGATTTATTTGTTTCCAATGGTATATACCAAGATCTAACAGACCAAGACTTTCTAAATTTTCTATCCAATGAGGAAACGATGAAGTCCATTATTTCTGAATCTGGAGTCGATTATGCCAAACTGATCGAGGCGATTCCGTCCGAAAGGATTCCCAATCATATGTTTGTGAATAAGGGTAATTTTAGCTTTGAAGATAAAGCCAGAGATTGGGGACTTGCTACACCAAGTCACTCGAATGGTTCGGTGTATGTAGACCTCGATAATGATGGAGACCTTGACCTCTTGGTGAATAATGTCAATATGCCTCCATTCGTTTATAAAAACCAATCCAATGTAAAACCTGAAGGTCCTGCTTATAATTTCTTTCAGCTGGACTTGCGGGACAGTCTTTCAAACAACTCTTATGCTGTTGGCTCGAAAGTATATCTGTTTTCGAATGGGCAAATGCAATATGTCGAGCACAATCCCATCAAGGGTTTTCAGTCTTCGATGGACTACGTTGTGCATTTTGGCCTTGCTGAAAAAACGATTATTGACAGCGTACGCATTGTGTGGCCGGATGGTGGTACCACACGATTAGACAAGCCTACTGTAAACTCCCGCCAGAAGATATACAAAACAGGAATGCAGGCCCCTTATAAGCCACTTCAAAAACCATTGGAGCCCATCCTTATGCCCTCGGATATGCCCTGGGGTCATGTACACGAAGAAGCAACTTTTGTGGATTTTGATCGGGACAAACTGAGTTACTATATGGAGTCCACCCGCGGACCAAAAACAGCATCTGGGGATTTGAACGGCGACGGTCTGGAGGATTTGGTCATTGGTGGCGGCAAAGGTCAGTCACTCCAAGTATTCCTCCAAGACCAAAAAGGCTGGAAAAAGCTCGATTCACCCCTTTTTGAAAGCGATGCCCTCTGCGAAGATTTGGGAATATTAATTCACGACATGGACTTCGATGGCCGAAAAGATATCTTTGTCTGCAGCGGCAGCAATGAAGTGTCTCAGGAATCCTCAAACCTAAAAAACAGAATTTATCTCAATAAACCAACGGGCTTCGAAAAAGCATCGCCCGCGTTTTTTCCGCAAACGTATACCTCTGATATCGCTGTACGAAAAGCCGATCTGAATGGCGACTCCATAGAAGAAATACTGGTGGCAGAGCACCAATGGACCACTGCTTACGGTATCCCGACCAGCATCAGAATCTACCAATATCTACAAAATAGGTATGTAGAGGTGACCGACCAAATAGCACCCTCCATGAAGCAAGTAGGCATGATCACTGACTTCCAGATAGCAGATATCGATGGTGATGGGCGCTCAGATGTAGTGGCTGTGGGTAGTTATATGCCCATATGCATCTGGATTCAGAAGGATGGAAAACTACAACTTCAAGAGAAATACCCTGGACTGGAATCTACTAGTGGCTGGTGGAATACCATGCAACTTGCTGATCTGGATGGCGATGGAAAAATGGACATGATAGCCGGAAATCATGGGTCAAACAGTCGGCTAAAAACCTCCGCCCAAGAACCCGTGCGATTGTATCTAAATGACTTCGATCGAAATGGGAGTTTGGATCCAATACTCTCTAGTTTTCAAGCCGGAAAATCTGTACCCATAGCCCTCAAACACGATCTCATCAAGCAGCTGCCCTCACTCAAAAAAAAGTTTTTGATGTACAAGGATTACCCCGAGAAGGAAGTGAAGGAGCTTTTTGATCCAGCGGTATTCGAAGGAGCCAAAATCCTAGAAGCAAAGGAGTTTCGATCTATGGTTTTTATGAATCGAGGTAAAAAATTCGAAGCGCTGCCGCTTCCTCCACAAGCGCAATGGGCTCCTGTACATGCCATTCAGGTTTTGGATCTGGACGGCGATGATATCTTGGATCTGCTGATAGGCGGAAATATGTACGGGGTCAGACCCGAGCTCGGCAGATATGATGCCTTGGGTATTTTAGCATTGAAGGGTATTGGGGATGGCGGATTTTCCGCGTGGTCTGTTGGAGATACCGGTCTACCCGTCCATGCACAAGTCCGAGATATCAAGATACTCCTTGTGCAAGGGAAGGCACAAGTCTTCATCACTACAAATCAAGGACCTTCCTTATGGCGTAGGCTCAAAAAGCAAAGCTAAGATGTACCATACACGATATCAGAAATCCATACTCGCTTCTTTCGTATTGATGGCACTGCTGGTTTTTTCGGCGTGTGAGAAAGATGCTGACACCGTATGGGGACATTTTGAATCTGTGGATCAAACACATTCTGGAATTAATTTTCAAAATACACTTCCAGATACAGGTCGGCTCAATATCCTTAGCTACCTATATTTTTATAATGGTGCCGGAGTGGCCACCGCTGATTTTGATGGAGATGGGGCTGTAGATGTTTACCTCGTTTCTAATCAAGGGCCTGATCAGATATATAGGAATACGGGTAATTTTCGGTTTGAGAATAAAAGTAGTGGTCTGCCAAAAAGATCTGATAAAGAATGGCATATAGGGGTATCCGTGGTAGATATCAATGCGGATGGACTACCAGACCTTTATCTAAGTGTCCTAGGCGGATACGAAGGAAAAAAAGGCTCCAATAAATTATTGATCAATCGTGGAAATTTTATTTTTGAAGATCAAGCCAGGGCTTATGGTTTGGATTTCTCTGGTTTTGCCACACAGGCATTATTTTTAGACTACGATCTGGATGGAGATCTAGATTGTTTTTTGCTTACACATTCTGTCAAAGACCCCTCTCAATTTCGCCCTGCCAAAGAAACACGGTTGAAGAATTTTGGTGGAACCGGGGACCGACTCTATAGAAATGACGATGGCATCTTTATCGAGGTGACAAAATCTGCGGGTATCATGAGTAGCTATGTCGGTTTTGGGCTTGGTGTAGCATCAGCTGATTTTAATGCTGACGGATGGCCAGATATTTTCGTAGGGAATGATTTTCATGAAAATGACTACCTCTATATCAACCAAGGTAATGGCACCTTTCGGGAAGAAAGTAAGGACTTCATGACCCATATGTCCAATTTCAGTATGGGCGTGGATGTGGCAGATGTAAACGGAGATGGACTCCCAGATATTTTTAGTTTGGATATGAAGCCTGACGAAGAAGAAATATATAAAGCCAGTGGTGGGTGGGAAGATATCAGCCTGTATCGATTCAAGCGTTCATATGGATATGGCCACCAGCTCAGCCGAAATGCGCTGCACCTCAACCAAAGATTTTCTGATAGCCTCCATGGTTTTGTAGAGGTGGCCTCTTTCTATGGCTTGGAGGCTACAGACTGGAGCTGGTCTGTGCTGATGAATGATATGGACCTCGATGGGCGAACAGATATTATGATTGCCAATGGGATCGTTCGCCGACCGAATGACTTGGATTTTGTCAATTTTTTTAATCAGCCGGCTTCGAGTAGAGACGTAAAAAAACTATTAGCTGCCATGCCCTCCGGCAGCGCAGACAATGTGTACTTTCGGCAAGTAGCACCGGGTAACTTCGAGCGAATCCACCTACCTCAAGTGAGCAGATTTGGAACAGGCATGGCCACAGCGGATTTTGATGGGGATGGCGATCTGGATGTCATCATCAATAATATCAATGAACCGGCCACCGTCTTGCGAAATATCACTCCGGCAAGAGGTGCCGTGTTACGATTGCAAGATACCCTATCGAAAAACAGGGATGCCCTTGGTGCTCAGATATGGGATGATCAAGGCACCAACCTGAAAGCCATTCAAAGCTGCCGCGGTTTTTTATCGAGTTCCGAACCCGTGGCCAATTTTGCCTTAGGCGATCTGTCCTCAAGATGGGTGATGGTGAAGTGGCCCGATGGTCATCAACAAAAAATAGCAATAAAGCCTGGTAGCCAAACTTATTGCCGATCCGCAGCTGCGTCCGACATCACACCTCCAGGTGCTAAACGCTCCATGGACCCACATCTCATTCCTTTCGGGTACCAAGCTCCCTATCAAAATGATCAAGATGCCTTGGTCCTTTTGCCATACGGGCTTTCCAGCCACGGACCTAAGTGGATGGAGCGATCCCTCAATGACACCCTATGGCTTCAACAGGTAAAGTACCTGACCCAATCTTGCGGTATAGACCTTGCAGATCTCGGTGATTTGATCATCTTTGATCGTCAAGGAGACGCTGAATACAAGATATATTTTGCAATGGCCAATCAAAAATGGCCAAGTGGTCATGCCCGACTAAGGGATCGTGTATTTCAATATTCTCCTGCCGGATTTCGAGAAGTAGCTTGGGCATCAGAGTCACCAAGATTTCAGTCATCACAGGTCTTGGCGGTAGATCCTAAGAATACCTCTCGAGAAGGATTGCTACTGGCAGTACACCCGAGTGTACGGAGCTTAAATACAGAGGCAGGACTCTACCACCTTCATTTTACGGAGCAGGGAAAAATTAGCTATGAAAAAATCTCCGTCGATGGCTGGATTATGGATATGGATTATTTTCCCGAAGGCAAAAAAATTTTGATTGCTGGTCATTGGATGCCCATACATGTTTTAGAGTACACTAATAACTCTTGGCAAATTCAAAAGATAGATAACAGTGCTGGGCTTTGGAATCGACTTGAGGTAGCTGATCTAAATCAAGATGGTATTTTGGATATCATTGCCGGAAATATGGGGCTCAATCATCCACTTGCCGACCGAGAAGTTCGCCTCCATTTTGGGGATTACGATGGCAGTGGATACTTGTCACCTTTGCTTTGTTATACAAGAGAGGGTGTAGAATACCCCTTTGCAAATCTAGAGATGATGGTCAGTCAAATGCCAAAATTGAAAAAGCAGTTTTTATTCAATCGGGATTATGCCCCAAAAAACATAAATCAAATTTTTCCACAATTGAAGCAACAGACGGTGTGGACTGGACAGATAGCGCTGTTTAGTTCCGGCGTTTTTTTTGGGCAGAAGGACGGAAATTATATTTTTCAAGCCTTCCCAGAGGAATTGCAATGGGGCGCCATTCATTCTATTGTTCCATCGTCGAGCAAATCGCCAAACTCTTGGTTTTTTGGAGGTGGAAATGGGGATGTAGATCCGAATTGGGGCAGAATGGATGGATTGATGCCAAGTATTTGGAAGTATGAAAAGGGCGAATGGCGTCAACAAAAAAAATACCAGCCAGCATTTGAATTTCGGCAAAGTATTCTTGCTGGCAATCATGCCATACATTTGGTACAAAAAAGAGACAGTTTTTACCTATGGAAGTCAGCTTTCCAATAACTAATTTGCATTGATATCAAGACCTAATGGCTCTGATAGTGAAGTTTCGGAGTAAGTCCAATCAAAAAATCGTAGTTTTGTAGCCTAAATTAAAACTAGACATGGTAGGTATTGCGAAAGAAGAATTACACGCATTTATAGCAGCGGCCTTGGATGAAGACATCAAGGACGGTGATCATACCTCATTGGCTTGTATTCCGGTAGATAAACGGGATCGGGCCAAACTATTAGTAAAAGATGAAGGTGTGCTCGCTGGCGTAGATTTCGCGAAGGCTGTATTCGAATACATCGAACCTGATGCAAAGTTTACCGTTTTCCTTGCTGACGGCACAGACGTGGTATATGGTGATGTGGCTTTCGAAGTGGAAGCTACTGCCCAGACCATCTTGAAAGCCGAGCGGCTGATCCTCAACACCATGCAGCGTCTGAGCGGTGTAGCCACCATCAGTAGCAGATTTGCCGTAGAGGTCGCTGATCTTCCTGTCAAAATCCTCGATACCAGAAAGACAACGCCTCTCATGCGATTCCTCGAAAAATGGGCGGTCGTAGTGGGTGGCTGTCACAATTATCGCTACGGTCTTTACGATTGGATCATGATCAAGGATAACCATGTGGACGCTTGTGGCAGCATCGGAAAAGCCATCCGAAGAGTGAAAGAATATCTAAAGGCTCAAAATAAAAACCTCAAAATAACCGTGGAAGTTCGAAACTTGGTCGAACTTCACGAGGTACTTGAGGTCGGTGGTATTGATCGCATCATGCTGGACAATTTTGAATTACCCCTGATGAGGGAGGCCGTACTGACCATCGGCGGACAGTTTGAAACCGAAGCTTCAGGCGGTGTCAATCTTCAGACCGTCCGCAAAATAGCGGAGACGGGCGTGGACTATATCTCCGTAGGAGCACTCACACACTCGGCAGGAACATTAGATCTGAGTCTAAAGATTTGTAAGGATTAAAGCTCGGCATATATGGCAGCTGCTCATGGAGACGGCCTTTGGCTAAAGCTCAAAAAAAACCGTGTCGCGGTGGCCTCCTTGTTTTACATCGTACTACTGAGTGTGGCGGCGCTGACCGCATTCTTGTGGATGCCAGATAGATCCCCTGATGCCAACCAGCAGTTTCCAAACTTGAATCTGAAATCACCGCTATATCAAGCAAAATTTCTGAAATTAGAAAATAGTTCCACGATAGAGACACCCATTTGGCAAGGTCTGTGGCAGGGTTTCCCTTCCAATGCGAAATACATCGAAATAGGTCGTCATACCGTAATGCCCACGGGCCTTGAGGTCCATGACATCCGCAAAGGGCGAAAAGAGCTTTACACTTGGGAAGAAGTCCTTCCTCATATGCAGCCTGTCGATATTCAAGCACAGTTTCAAAACGGTCAAACACCCAATCTTCCCATCATCAATCGGACCTTTTGGCTCGGTACGGACAAGTATGGTCGATGTGTACTGAGTAGACTTATCCTCGGTGTTAGGCTATCCTTAGCTGTAGGGTTCTTGGCCGTAGTGGTTTCTCTGTTGATTGGGATTGTCATCGGTCTGGTTGGTGGCTACTATGGCGGATGGGTAGACCGTCTGTGTCTTTATCTGATTAATGTGACCTGGTCCATCCCCACCTTACTGCTGGTGTTTGCCATTGTTCTTGCATTGGGAAAAGGACTTTGGGTAATTTTTTTGGCCGTAGGCCTTACCATGTGGGTCGATGTAGCCCGATTGGTACGAGGACAGACCCTCAAGATCAAAGCCGAACAGTTTGTCGATGCGGCGAAGAGCCTCGGCTTTTCGGATACTCGCATCATGCTTCGACATATCTTACCCAATTTGGTGGGACCAATTTTAGTTATTGTAAGTGCGAATTTTGCTTCTGCTATATTGGTAGAAGCGGGCCTAAGTTATTTAGGCTTCGGGATTAATCCTCCTAGCCCTTCACTTGGTAATATGCTCAATGAAAATTACGGCTTTGCCTTGAGTGGCTATTGGTACCTTGCCGTAGCACCTTCTCTCGCCATCATGGGCCTCGTTTTGGCGCTCAACAGCCTCAGCGCCGGTCTACGGGATGCCACAGATGTACGGCTGCAGGATTAGAATAGACTTCGTAAGCGTTTTACCTAGATTTCAGCACAATTAAGGCTCTAAAAACAAATATGTAGCTAATCATAAAAAGTTATTCATGCATATGCCTTATTTTGGTTGTGTCATATTCATGTAAGTAGCACGAAGCACCCAAGAATGGAAACCCAGGTTTCACAAAGAAAAAGACCCGTAAAAAACACGAGTGCTTTTTACGGGTCATCCATTATTTTTTTCGGATGGATTATTCCTCCTCAGAGTTCTTCATTCTCTTTTTTACTTCATCAATTTTATCTTCTACAGCATCTTTGACATCCTCGAATTTATCTTTCACGACATCGACGACATCTTCGAATTTATCTTCGATCTTATCTGCTGCGTCCTCGAGTTTGTCTTCTACCACTTCGGCAACAGCTCTTACCGTATCCACCATATCACCGATGCTATCACCTAGGGTTGCAGCAGCGGCAGCTAGAAATCCTTCTTTCGGTGCAGACTCTTTTGCTTTTTTGGTGCTTGCGATTTCTTCAGCAGCGGCTTGTAGCTTTTCGGCCATTTCCCCACGCTCCGCTTCGTTGGATTTTATCTCCTCTGAAATTTTTTGTTTGATTTCTTCTGCTTTCTCTTTTGTTTTCGCGGCTCTAGCTCGCTCTTCACTCTTGCGTTGCTCAGCTTCCATTTTCGATTCAAGCTCGTTTTTGAGTTTCATCATATCCTCAATCTTTGCTTGCTTGGAAGTGATTCGGTCCTTGATGATATTAAGCTTTGCTTGCCTGATTTGCAGTTCGAGCTGTCCATTGGTTTCTCGAATTTTTTTATCCTCGAAAGTCATATCGTTTTTATCCCGCTGAAGGGATTCTTCCATCTTGCGAAGAGCCTGAAGTAGCCCGGTAAGTCGAGATTGTAGTCTACCACCTTCGCCTCTTTGGTCATTATTTTTTCTTGGTTCTGAGCCGTTTTCTCGCCTAGACTTTAGACTTTCAAATGCCTTATCGAGCGCATCTTTAGCCTTGTCTCTATCTCTTCTCATGATTTTAGAAGCGAAAAGTTCTGTCTGTATTTTTTTTAGATCTTCGAACAAAGGTTTGAAACTAATACCTTGTTCGATTTTTTCAGATACAGCCGCTATTCTATCGTGGAAGGTCTTCACCATCTCTGAAGACTGTGCCTCAAGCTGTTTTTCGAGGTCTTTCTTCAGCGCCTTAAGCTTATCAAAGAGGATATTGGTACGCTCTTTTAGTGTAGCTGCTTGCTCTCTAAAAAGATGCTTCGAACTAACCTGCTCTTGGACTTTATTCCAGAAAGCCACCATTTCATTCCAGTAGGAATCTTCATAGGCAGTAAGTCGGTCTATCCGATCTTTGATCTCATCTAGCTCTCCTTTATATAGTTCGTACATTTTGGTAGAAAGTACGATGAAGTGCCATTCTGACTGGGCTCTGGTGATAACATCGGGCCTATCTACTTTGAGATCTTCTGGAAGTAAACTTTCGGATACAGATAGCTCCCGTACAATGGTCTGATATCCTTCTGGAAATTGGACCTCCTCTCCTAATCTCCACTTGTCTCGAAGCTCTTGATAGAAGGCTTCGGTAGCAATAGCCAATGGGAATAGGTAGATGTTTACCTTGTTGTCTCTCTCTAATAGTTCCAATGCGAGTAGCACCTTTTCGTCGGCACTATTTTCTCCCCAAATTACAATTTTTGACTTCATCTGTTTCTGTCTTAATGGTACGTTGTAAATTTTTTTCAATTCAGAACCCATTGGTTCCGTTCATTCATCTAGTAAGTTTGTTATGTCTACCTTCCACGTCTTTGGGTGAGAAAAACGCGGTGCATTTTCGTAAGACGGTGGACGGTACTTTACGGATAAGATTCATCTACCTTTCTTCTTATTATGATATCCTCCACCGTCACGTCGATCCGCCTCTTTGGAATAGGCGATGCAAAAGTATATAATATGTCGATATTTCCACCCATGGACGGACATTGAAGGACCAATTTAGAACTATTTTCGATCAAATTTGGTGAAAACCCTTAATCTGACTGCGGTGAATCGATGTATTTCTTCGATAATGTAGCATAAGATTATTGTGAGATAAGCTTTGCCTTTTGTAGATACTCTACGATTTGTACAGCATTGGTTGCTGCACCTTTGCGCAGATTATCAGCTACGATCCACATATTTAGACTATTGTCTTCAGACTCATCTCTCCGAATCCTTCCTACGAACACCTCATTTTTTGACTTGGCATGTAGCGGCATCGGGTAGTGAAATTTTTCTGGGTCGTCCTGAATGATTATGCCAGATGTATCTTCAAGAATGGCCCTCAACTCATCTAAGTCGAATGGCTTGTGAAAACTTATATTGACGCTTTCGCTGTGTCCACCATGCACGGGCACTCGTACGGCCGTGGCGGTGACGCGTATGCTTTGATCGCCGAGGATCTTTTTGGTTTCGTTGACGACCTTCATTTCTTCTTTGGTATAGCCATTGTCAAGAAAGCTATCACAATGAGGGATCACATTTTCGAAAATAGGGTACTTGTAGGCCATCTGATCTGCTGGCAGCGGTGTACCATTCTTTTCTGCATGGTATTGGTCTACAGCTTTCACGCCTGTGCCCGTAAAGGATTGATAGGTAGAGACGACCACCCTTCTGATACCATATCTCTTGTGAAGTGGTGCGAGTGCCATCACCAGCTGAATAGTACTACAGTTGGGATTAGCTATGATGCGGTCTTCGGGACCGATTTGGTCGGCATTGATCTCTGGGACCACGAGTCTTTTGTTAGGGTCCATCCGCCATGCAGAGCTGTTATCGATAACAAAGGTTCCTACAGCTGCAAATTTTGGAGCATAGTCTAGGCTGGTCTGTCCACCTGCTGAGAAAATAGCTACGTCGGGTCTTTTTTCGATCGCCTCCTCCATCGAGTGTATCAGGTAGGTCTTTCCACCAAAATCTATGGGTTTTCCTACTGATTTGGGGCTTGCCACGGGAATGTATTCCGATATCTGAATGCCCTGCTCGAGTAATACTTCATTGATCACAGTTCCCACAAGTCCTGTCACGCCTACCACTGCCAATTTCATATATTTCTTCTTTTCGTTTTTATACTGAATCACTATCGCCGTCTTGAAAATCGTGTATGCACTGTTGAAATATTCAAGTGCCCCAATAAGCTCGATTTTACTTTTTCCGAATGGTCTATTCATTCAGGTTGGCCATGATTTTTCTAGAAATGTCCTATTAAGGCCTTCTTCAAACACTTGCGATCGAAAAATCAGGGCAAAGATACGCTAGAATCAAAATATTGAGGTATTTTTGAGTCATGAGGGTAATACTTTTGATTTTGTGTTTATCGCTGTGGAGCGAAAAGGGCTGGAGTCAGTTCTCAGATGATTTTTCGGATGGCAATATCTCGGCCAGTCCTGAATGGCTTGGAGATGTATCTCAGTTTGTGGTAAATAGTGCTGGAGAGCTACAACTCATGGCTCCAGCAGCTGGGAGTTCGTACCTTTATCTTCCGACCAGCTATCCAGATAGCTTCAGCCTTTCGCTACAGTTTCGGATGACTTTTGCACCCAGCGGTACCAATTATGCCCGTATATATTTCATGCTTGATAATCAAAATTTCAACATTGCTAATGGGTATTACATCAATCTAGGTGAGAATGGCAACCTAGATGCTATCCGATTTTATGTACTGAATGCTGGTGTGGCGACACTTCTCGCTAGCGGTACGAGTGGTGCCATCGCTGCGGATCCTGTCAGAGCGAATATACGCATCACCCGCAAGTCGTCTGGACTCTTCACGCTCGAGGCAGCTTATGATGATGAAGTACTGCTTCAGGAGGATGTCAGTTTTGTGGATGAAAGACACGCACCAAGTATTGGCAATTTTTTCGGGATTCAATGCGTGTACACCAGCACACGTACAGATCGATTCTATTTCGACAATATCAGGCTGAGCGAATATCAGCCAGACTTAGAAGGACCTATCCTGACTAGTGTCGATGTACTAGATCAACAGTCGCTAAGACTACGATTCAATGAAGCGGTAGAACTACCTAATAGTGATCAATTTTCAGTGAGCGATGGTATCGGTGCACCTTCTCTAGTTCGCTATGACGGAACCATACCCAATACACTCGTGCTCGAGTTTTCTTCAAACTTTGATGCGGCCACTGCCTATGTACTAGAAGGACGGAATATTGCGGATGTGTCCGGAAATATCAGCACGGTAGTTCAAAACTTTCGCTTTGTAAAAAGACCAGAGCTTGGAGACCTCTCTATCAATGAAGTCCTATCTGATCCCAATGCAGGTGGAGAAGACTATATAGAAATCGTGAACCGATCCAGTGGATTCGTAGAACTCCAAGGACTGATCATCCGTAATGCAGGTAACGGACAGAGCCGTACCCTCACCCCATCCACCGTACTTGGTCCTGGTGAATACGTAGCCATATCCCGAAATATCGATTTTTTGCGGAGCAACTACAATCCCATCCCTACTGCCCGACTGGTGGCCAATGACCTGCCTGCAATGAATATCTCCAGTGGCAATGTCACGCTCCAAATACAAACCAACAGCGGCTTGGTCACACTAGATTCTTTCAATTACGACAATAAGATGCACTCCAGCTTTTTGGATATCACCAAGGGCGTCAGCCTAGAAAGAATAGACCTTTCCGTGCCCTCAGATGTGCGGACCAACTGGACCTCTGCGTCCTCGCGAAGCAACTATGGCACACCAGGGTACGAAAATTCCAATAAACTGCAAATCCTCAATCAGGAAGGATTTTTCAATTTTGTCACCAAGACATTTAGCCCCAATGGCGACGGACTCGAGGACGAGATGCGGCTTCGATACGAACTGCCCAAAGCTGGCTTCATAGCGAATCTCTCCATTTTCAGCAGTGACGGATTCCGGCTAAAACACATCTCACAAAATGAGCTACTGGGTACCACTGGATTCATCACTTGGGATGGATTAGATGCAGACGGCCGAAAAGCACGTGTAGGTATTTATGTGCTTTCTGGACAAGTATTTCATCCAGATGGAGAAGTGATCCCTGTGAAATTTGCTACCGTCTTGGCAGAGGCACTTGACTAATATGTGATGCACCCCTATTTTTTATAGGGTATAATCTGTATTTTGTATTGTTTTTGTGATTTTTATAAAAAAATTAGGGGGTCACTATCTGAATAATTTAATTTAGATGTAGCTTTGCCCCTGAAATCAAAATCACAAATATTACCATGGCAATTTTAAGATTCGAAGCGCTAAAGGCGTCCATGCAGAGAGAGGCAGTCAAAATAGAAGAAAACATCCGCCGATCCCATTTATTTGGCACCAATGTTTTCAATGACCAGGCAAGGCGCCAATACCTCACTCCAGAAAGCTACCAAGCAGTCAATGATGCCATCGAACACGGCAGCAAGATCGAGCGTAAAATAGCAGATCACATCGCGAACGGCATGAAAGAGTGGGCACTTTCTAAAGGCGTGACCCATTACACCCACTGGTTTCAGCCACTCACTGGAGCTACTGCAGAAAAGCACGATGCGTTTTTCGAGACCTTATCCAATGGGCAGGTGATCGAAAGATTCGGAGGTGGGCAGCTTGTACAGCAAGAGCCAGATGCATCCTCCTTTCCAAATGGCGGTATCCGGAATACCTTCGAAGCAAGAGGCTACACCGCTTGGGATCCATCCTCTCCAGCCTTTATTTTTGGTACCACACTTTGTATTCCTACTGTTTTTGTTTCTTATACGGGAGAGGCGTTAGATTATAAGACACCGCTACTGCGAGCACTCCAGGCAGTAGACCAAGCCGCTACGGAGGTGGCTCGATATTTTGATAAAAATGTAAAAAAAGTAGTCGCCACCCTCGGTTGGGAGCAAGAGTACTTCCTTGTAGATAAGTCACTAGCGGATGCTAGACCTGATATCCTAATGACAGGCCGTACACTACTCGGACATGCTCCAGCCAAAGGACAGCAGCTCGAGGACCACTACTTTGGATCTATACCCAGCAGAGTGTTATCGTACATGCGGGACTTAGAGACAGAATGTATGCTGCTCGGGATACCCGTAAAAACTAGACATAATGAAGTAGCGCCTAATCAGTATGAATTGGCGCCTATCTTTGAAGAGACAAATCTTGCGGTGGATCACAATTCTCTCTTAATGGATGTGATGCAGCGGGTAGCAGAGCGCCATAATTTCAAGGTATTATTCCACGAGAAGCCATTCAGTGGGGTCAATGGATCTGGAAAACACAACAACTGGTCCCTTGCAACAGATACTGGTGTAAATCTCCTCAGCCCTGGTAAAACTCCCATGAGCAATCTCCAATTCTTGACATTTTTTGTCAATACCATCGTGGCTGTGCACCGCTATGAGGAGTTGGTACGAGCCAGTATCGCCAGTGCTTCCAATGACCACCGTCTCGGAGCGAATGAAGCACCTCCAGCGATTATCTCTATCTTCATCGGGGATCAATTAAGCAAAGTGCTTCAAGAACTAGAAGGTGTATCCAGCGGAAAACTCAGCCCGGAAGAAAAAACAGATCTTAAACTCAATGTCGTCGGTAAAATACCAGAAATCCTCCTCGACAACACAGATCGAAATAGGACATCGCCATTTGCATTTACCGGAAATAAATTTGAGTTCAGAGCCGTAGGTTCTTCTGCCAACTGTGCCAATCCAATGACGATGCTCAATACCATTGTAGCTAAGCAGCTCAAAGATTTTAAAAAGGAGGTAGACCTATTGGTAGCAGATAGCGGCATGAAAAAAGATGATGCCATCTTCAACATCTTACGAGAATATATCAAATCTACGAAAGATATCCTTTTCGAGGGCGACGGCTACAGCGATGCCTGGGCAGAAGAAGCAGCCAAAAGGGGATTGTCTAATAATAAAACGACACCCGAAGCCCTCAAAGCGAAAGTCTCTAAGAAAAGCTTCCAGCTCTTCGAAGAAATGGGAGTAATGAACCATGTAGAAGTAGAAGCCCGGTACGAAATCGAACTTGAGGAATATATCAAAAAAATCCAAATCGAAGGACGGGTGCTAGGAGACATTGCCAGAAATCACGTGATCCCTACGGCCATTCGTTACCAAAACATGCTGATAGAAAATGTCAACGGACTGAAAAACATATTCGGTGACAGCTATGCCCAATATGCAGAGCAACAGCTAAACCTTTTGAAGGAAATCTCGGGCCACATCTCTACCATCAATGCGCAAGTAGAGGCCATGACGGAAGCCCGAAAACAGGCGAATACCATCGAGCGTGCAGAAGAAAGGGCATATGCCTACTGCCACAAAGTGAAGCCATTCTTCGAAATCATCCGCTACCATTGTGACAAACTGGAGCTTACCGTCGAGGATGAGCTCTGGACCCTCACCAAATACAGAGAACTTTTGTTCACCAGATAAAATCAAAAGCCCGGCCTTCATGTCGGGCTTTTTTTTTGCAACAGAAAAAAGCACCAATGAAGTGATAGGTGCTATTGATTCCTTCCATTTTCCAAATCAGTGGCTACATCACGAAAAAAATGTAACTTTGCTCTTTATATCCCAATCAAAGAAAGTGCTTGATTGGAACTCTGCACGTACCATTCATCCAGTGCCTCATCATCTTAGTGGCTTCGAAAAACTAAAGATTGTGGGATCGGTTGTGATTTGGGGTGCATTACATATACAATTATTGGTCGCCATGCGTTTATTATTTTGTAACAAATTTGTAGTTTTGAATAGAGCAATTATCTCCCTTTCAGTCTTGCTTTTCTCGTGGGCTTGGTCAACATCGAGTTTGGCACAGCAGCAGAGATATATGATCGATAAGGTCGTCGCAAAAGTAGGATCCGAATTCATCCTTATGTCAGAGATAGAAGATGAGTATAGTTACTTGAAGACTACACAACCTACGGCACCCATAACTGCTAAATGCGAAATCCTCGAAAGTGCCATCTCCCAAAAACTAATCGTCTACCAAGCCAAACTCGACAGTGTAGAGGTGAAGGATGACGAAGTAGAATCCCAACTCCAACTCAGATTTGACGCTGTACTCCGCCAAATGAACGGCGACGAGCAGTTTTTTAAAGAGTACTACGGTGCCACGGTCAATGAAATGAAAGAAAGATACCGCGACGATCAGCGCCAAAAGATACTTGCCGAGCGAATGCAATACAAACTGATCGATGAAGTATCCATCACTCCTTCCGAAGTGGCAGAGTTCTTCGCCCAAATCCCGAAAGATAGTATTCCCTACCTCAACGCAGAAGTAGAAATTGGTGAAATCGTAATCAAACCCACCATCAATGAAGATGAAAAAAGAAGAGCCAAGAATAAACTAGAAGATATCCGAGTTAGAATCGTAGAAGGCGGAGAGAGCTTCTCTGACTTGGCCATCAAATATTCGATGGATCCCGGGTCTGGAAAAAAAGGCGGAGATCTAGGCTTTGCCAAAAGGGGTTCCTATGTACCTGAATTTGAATCAGCTGCATACAACCTTGCACCAGGTGAAATCTCAGACCTCGTAGAAACAGAGTTTGGCTTTCACATCATTCAGATGGACGAGCGAAGAGGTAATTCTATCAAACTCAAGCACATCCTTATCTCTCCACAAATCACAGATGCAGATCAAAAACTGGCCTATGCTAAGTTGGATTCCATCAGAAGCCTGATCGTATCGGATTCCATGAGCTTTGAGAGTGCTGTGAAGCGATTTTCACTCAAAACTATGCCCTCCTATACCAACAATGGTCGTGTAAGAAATCAGGCAAACGGCACCAACTTTTTCGAAACATCTGAGCTAGATCCTGATACATACTTCGCCATCGACGAGATGAAACTCAATGACATCTCAAAAGTAATGGAACTTAAAGGACCTACCGGTGAAAAAATGTACAGACTCGTGAAACTTTTCTCAAGGACGAAACCGCATAAAGCCAGCCTCGAGCTCGACTACGACAAAATCTCTTACTATGCGAAAGAGAGTAAAAAAAGCCAATACCTCAATACATGGATCATGGAAAAGATGAATGAAACCTTCATCGAGGTGGACCCCATATTCAACTTCTGCCCTACTCTAGAAAAATGGGTCAAAAAAGAAAAATAGTTGACAATTCTAATAAGCCTAAAAGCTCAATGATTACCAAGTAAAACGTACTTGTATATTCTACAGCATCTGTGAGAGATATGTATCTGTGGAATCTGTGGAATCTGTGAGAGATATGTATCTGTGGAATCTGTGAGCCAAAAACTCTTCCGTGGAATCTGTGAGAAATCTGTTTCTGTGAAATCCGTGGAATCTGCGAGCAAAAAAATCATCCGTGGCATTTGTGCAATCTGTGAGAGAAAAAAAATCTATGCAATCTGCGAGAGACCATCTCATACCTCAAGACCGGACTATTCAAACTTGGTAAGCCTCTTATGTTCCCCAGAAAATGTCGTGTTCTAGCTATTTGGAGATTTTTATTTGTAAAATCAGGTCTACATAATACATATTTTTTACCTTTGAACTTAGGATGTATAGAGGAAAGATCTATTCAAACGATTTGATTAAGAACCTATTCTCCTGAGTAAATCAAATGAGATTTTTTAAACCTGATTCATATAATTACCAAATCCTTCTAAACGCATGAGAGTAATTTACACCGTATTATTTACATTATTTTGTCTAATTTCAGTTGCGCAAAAGCCACGTGAACGAAACCCAAAATCCATATCTGATTGTAATCCTGATGAGATCTTCAAAATCGTTGAGCAGAGTCCCACCTACAATGGAGGACTTCCTGTTATAGAAAAATTTCTCAAGGACAAATTAGACTTTGGTGAAGATGTGAACGGAGAAGTGAGTATACGATTTACCGTTTACTGTAATGGAGAGGCCAAAGACTATGAAGTATTAAAAACTATCAATCAGGAGGTAGGTGATAAAACCTTGAAAGAGTTCAAAAAACTGACAGACTGGATAGCCGGTGTACAGCGTGGTTGGAAAATCACTTGCCAGCGTACAGCGACCTTTCACTTCGAGAGCGGCAAACTTGCGTCTGCCAAAGTAAATTGAGTTATATAAAAAATCTCTCACGGACATCAAAGAAAAAGTATCCGTGGTATCTGTGAGAGATATCTTTCTGTGAAATCTGCGGAATCTGTGAGAGATAATCATCCGTGAAATCTGTGAAATCTGTGAGCCAAAAAGTATCCGTGGCACCTGAGAGAGATAACTTTCTGTGAAATCTGCGGAATCTGTGAGAGATAATCATCCGTGAAAAATAACCTTCTGTGGAATCCGTGTAATCTGTGAGAGATAATCATCCGTGACATCTGTGTAATCTGTGAGAGAAAATAAACACCAAACCTACTCCAAAAACCCAAACTTGCCGTCGTGGTAGTCGTCCACCGCTTGGATGATTTCTTCGCGGGTATTCATCACAAATGGACCGTGGGCGGCGATGGGCTCATGGATAGGTTCTCCACTCAGTACGAGTACGACCGTGTCCTCTGATGCCTCTACCTGAAAATCAGTGCCCTCTTTTCCGAATAAGAGCATGTGATCCTGCGGAACAGTCTGGCCATCCACCATGACAGATCCCTCTATGACAAGTAAAGCAGTGCTATAGTGGGCTGGAAACTGAAAATCCAACTTGGCTCCTGTTGCCATTTTTGCATTCATCAGGTGTACAGGGGTGAAAGTCTCTGCTGGTCCCTTGGCATCCCGATACTGACCAGCAATGACTTCTACGGTGGCTAGTCCACTCGGATCGGTGTAGGTCGCCATCATATCACGGGTAAGACGCTGGTACTTAGGTTTGGACATCTTGTATCGTGCAGGAAGATTGACCCACAGCTGTACCATCTGAAAAGGACCACCCTCGCGGCTGTAGGTCTCTTCGTGGTATTCTTTGTGCAATATCCCTGCTGCTGCGGTCATCCATTGGACTTCCCCCTGACCGATCACGCCACTGTTGCCATAGCTGTCATGATGGGCAATACGACCATGGTAGGCGATGGTCACCGTCTCAAATCCACGGTGCGGATGCACATCTACGCCACGGGGCTGATCCGTAGGCGGAAATACATACTTAGAGTTGTAATCCAACATGATGAATGGGCTGAACTCCTGCATAGACATGCCCGGTGTGCTCGGTATGAAATTATGTACCCGAAATCCATCACCTACAAAATGTGGTGGGCGTGGAGAGACTATTTTTTTGACGGATTTTTTTTGATTCATGATCTTTGTTTGGTCTGGTGAAGTATGTGTGGTAAAAATTATTTCTATTGGCTAAAGCTACTACGAAATATAGACCGAAGTCATGCTCAGTGATCCCGCGAGCAGTTTGTCATTGAACAGGCGCAGCTCATCCGTCCGATCCAGCAAGGCCATACTGTAGATCAGTGGCAAGTAGTGATCTGGTGATGGTACCGCGAGCTTCACCGCACTGCCCAGGGATTGATACTGTACCAGCGAATTCAAATCGCGGTTGTTGATTTTACTATTGAAAATGGACCTTGCCTCGATGGCCCAATCATAGCCGTAGTTATCTCGGTCAAAATTTTTAAAATCTACCAATCTGAGATTGTGGACGATATTGCCACTGCCTATGATCAGGATTCCCTTTTGGCGAAGGCTTTTCAGTTTTTGTGCCAATTCGAGGTGGTAGGATGCTGGTTTGGTATAATCGATACTCATCTGAACGATGGGCACATTGGCCTTTGGGTACAGGTGTTTGATTACACTCCACGCCCCGTGATCGAGTCCCCAGGTATCATCCAGCATGAGCTCATAATCCGTCAGCATCTCCTTGATGGATTTGGCAAGTTTTGGACTACCTGGTGCTGGGTATTGTACATCGAACAATTCTTTCGGAAAACCTCCAAAATCGTGAATGGTCGGTGGCATGGCCATACTCGTCAGCTTCGTACCCTTGGTGTAGTAATGCGCCGAAATACAAAGGATCGCCGTGGGATGCGGTATTTTAGAAGTGATGTTTCGAAATCCCTTTACAAATTCATTTTCTTCGATGGCATTCATCGGGCTACCATGTCCAAGGAAAAGTACAGGCATTTTATCTGTTTTTTTCTGGTCATCCACGAAATTTGCCAAGTCCTGAAGACTGTGAATGGTCGGTGTTAGGGATAATAAACCCATGGTCTCTAAAAATAACTTGCGGTTCACAACGTCAATGTTTATTAGGTGATTAATATTTGTTGCAACAAATGTTGTATAAAAAAGATTCATTCGCCCGTCAATTTTAGGATTTAGCTAAGACTTCGATCGAGTGAAGACATACTGAAAATTCATTTCACCCCTCAAAAATAGCTTTTGGTAAGATTTTTGAAGTATGGATGGGATAATACTTTTTTTACAATTTCGAACTTCCACAAAAGGTGGTAAGAAATACGAATCTTAAATCAATCGACGATGCGCATACTGATCTTAGGTGGTGGAAATATGGGACTGACCTTTGCTACCAGTTTTATTCAAGGGCATATTGCTACCCATGAGCAATTACTCATTTTGGAGAAATCCAATGAAAAGGCTGAAGAACTCCGAAAACTTAATGTAGGCACCGTGTACGGAGAACCGGGCGACTATATCAAATCCGCGGATCTCATCATCGTAGCCGTAAAGCCACAAGATGCGAGTGACCTCTTCCAACGTATCAAACCCTTTGTAGATAAAAATCAGGTGATCCTTTCCATCATGGCGGGTGTGCCAATCGAGAAAATATCATCGTGGTTGGGAGCACCGAAAGTGGTTCGGGCTATGCCAAATCTTCCAGCGCAGATAGGGATCGGAATGACGGTATTTACCTCTACTAGTGATGTCACGCGGGTAGAACTCGTCACAGTGCAAAACCTGCTGAATGCCACCGGAAAGACCATCTATGTCGAAAATGAAGATGCCATCGATGCGAGTACGGCCATCAGCGGATCGGGGCCTGCCTATGTGTTTTTTTACATACAGACCCTCATCGAATCCGCTATGAACCTCGGGTTCTCGAAGGCACAAGCAGAAATGCTCGCCTACCAGACTTTCAGAGGAGCGATCGAACTGTACAATAAGTATGACTATTCCTGCAATGAATGGATCGCCAAAGTGAGCTCCAAAGGTGGTACGACGGAAGCAGCATTCCGGACATTTGCCGAACATGCAGCAGCCGATGCACTCAAAGCAGGTATCCGATCAGCATACGACAGAGCCAAAGAGCTGAGTAAGTAAAAAATCAACCATTCGTTCTGATCACTTATTCAGAAAATGTTACGGTCCAATAATACCATCTCATGCATCAGGCTTCCGAAAATTATGCGAAACTAGAGTCGTTGCTTTGTGCCACCTATACGCTCAATCGGGATAGCCTGGATCAGCTTTTCGAAAAAATAGAATTCAGGTCCTACGCAGCCAGAGAAGTGATATTTGCCGCCGGAAAATTAGTCCGTCATATTTACTTCTTACTGGATGGCTACTCTAGGGCCTATACGCTCCAGTCAGATAGGGAGGTCAGTATCTGGTTTGGTGGTCCTGGGGATGTGCTCTGGTCATACCAAAGCACCATAGAATCTAAACCTGGATATGAGACAATGGAAATGGTTTCACGTGGAACCTTAGCCATCCTACCGGTTGCGGAACTTCACCGATTATACCAGACCAATATCCAAATCGCCAACTGGGGAAGAATCCTTGTAGAAAGAGAACTCATCAAAACAGAGCGAAGACTCATCCAAAATACCAATCTTACAGCACAAGAAAAATACACAACACTGGTACAGGAATATCCTGACTGGATACTACACATCCCTCAAAAGCATCTTGCAAGCTACCTGGGCATCAGTCCTGAAACATACAGCCTACTCAAATCCAAATTAAGATAACTTCAAATCTTAAGCTATCTTAAGAAACAGGACCATGTGAGCACATAACTTTGCCCTGGAAATTATCACAACAATATGCATTGGTTATTTTTGGCAATTGCCTCTATATTTGAAATTGGCTTTAGTGCTTGTCTTATTCAATCTCGTCAGCACGAAAACACACATAAAATATATTGGGTGGTAGGATTTGGAATTTGTTTTCTACTAAGTATGTTCTTCTTATATATGGCCACTCAAAAAATTCCAATGGGAATTGCTTATGCCATATGGACAGGTATCGGTACGGTAGGTGCAGTGTCACTCAGTATCATTTTTAAACAAGAAGCAGTGAGCTTTTTGAAAATCTTCTTCATCTCTACCTTGATCTTATCCATTGTAGGGTTGAAGTTTTTGAGCAAGTAACAAACTTGAGCGTAGACCCATAATACAGACATCATGAATATCCAACAACTAGAATACATCGTTGCGTTAGATACTCACCGCCAATTCGTAAAAGCAGCAGAATCTTGCTTTGTCACCCAGGCCACACTTAGCATGATGGTAAAAAAACTGGAAGACGAACTAGGTATAATTATATTTGATAGATCAAAACAACCCATTCTCCCCACCGCAATTGGTCAGAAAATAATTGATAAAGCCCGAATCACGCTCCGAGAGATCAACGAACTGCGGGCTATCGCCAAAGACGATCATACCAACCTGGAAGGGCACATTCGCATTGGTATCATTCCTACCCTTGCTCCATATCTTCTTCCTCTCTTCCTAGAGAAATACCTAAAAGATTATCCAAAAATAAAACTTTCCATTTCAGAACTCACGACCACCACCATCACCGAAAGATTAATACAAGATCGAATTGATATCGGAATCTTAGCAATACCATTAAACAATCCAGCATTGGAGGAATATCCAATGTTTTCCGAAAAACTCCTCGGATTCGTAGGGCCAACAGAGGATAAATTACTAAAGAATTACATCGCACCAGAAGATATTGACACGGAGCGCCTACTCTTGTTAGAAGAAGGACACTGCCTAAGATCCCAGATGATGAACCTCTGTGCTCTACAAAAAAAATCTACCAAGTACGGCAATTTTGAGTACGAAGCTGGAAGCATTGAGTCCTTGATCAATATTACAGAAATCAATAATGGTATAACCATCGTACCAGAACTGGCAACACTTCATTTCTCAAAGGCGAGAAAAAACCAACTACGAACTTTTATACCACCCGTACCAATCCGAGAAATAGGACTCGTGACATCCAAATATTTTTACAAACAAAAGTTTTTAAAAACCATCGAATCATGCATTAAGGAGTCCGTGCAGCCACACCTCCAAGCCATCGATTCTGAGATACTTAAGGTAAATCCGTAAAACAAAAAAGGCCGCTCAAGCTATCCTCGATAGCGAACGGCCTCTGCTTGCTGATCTATTTCATCTTTATTAACAACTACAAAGCTCTTGTGTTTAAAAAAACAAAAAAATTTGTAGAGAATTTTCTAGAAAAAGGCCGCTCAAGCTATCCTCGATAGCGAACGGCCTCTGCTTGCTGATCTATCTTCAATTATTAACCACTTCGTGACATTTCACAATAGTAGATACGTTCATTTATTTAAAACGGTTGTAAAAGAATTGAAAAAAAGATAAAAATTTATTTTCATATATATAAAAGTGGCATTACCAATAGTATCAATTCAAAATTATGCCTATCATTACGTCATATTTTCAATACAAACAAATCTATTTCCTCATTCAATAACCCAACATCTCCTACCAATGAATACAGACAATCGAAAAGATCAGTACCAATCAAATTACCAAGAGGCATACTCTCAACTCAATAGTGCCCAGAAGGCGGCTGTAGATACCCTCGAGGGTCCAGTCATGTGTATAGCAGGGCCCGGAACTGGGAAAACACAACTTCTAGCGGTTCGAGTTGGAAATATCTTACAGCAGACAGATCTCAAACCACACAACATTCTGTGTATAACCTATACGGACGCTGGCTCATATGCTATGAAAAAACGTCTAAGCCAATTTTTAGGGACCGATGCTTATAAAGTTGGCGTATATACCTATCACGCATTTTGTGCCCAAGTCATCAAAGACAATCCTCAATACTTCGGCACCAGTCACGAACTGACCCCTGTTTCTCCTTTGGAGACAAAACAAATCATCCAGAAAATAATTGACGAACTTCCGCTGGATCATCCACTCAAAAGAAATAAAGGAGAAATGTACTTTGATATCGAGCCGCTCCAGAAACTTTTTGACATTATGAAAAAAGAGTCAATTAGCTATGAGCAACTATGCATCGATGTCGAAAACTTCCTTGAACAAGAACGCCAAGATGAATCCTACTACTATAAAAGAAAGACCAAAGACAAGCAGGCAGGTGACTTCAAGGAAGAACTCTTTGAAAAAATAGCCACCCGAATGCAACGTACAAAACTTGCTGGGGAATTGCTCGAAAAATATAATCAGAAACTGAGAGAAGCAAATCGAATTGATTTCAACGACATGATAAACCTCGTTGCTGAGAAATTTTCCATTCACGATGCCCTATTGGCTAACTACCAAGAAAGATACCAATACATACTTGTGGATGAGTACCAAGATACAAACGGTAGTCAGAATAACCTTTTGGACCTAATCTGTTCCTTTGACGAACGACCAAATCTATTTGTAGTGGGCGATGATGACCAATCCATATTCAGATTCCAAGGAGCAAATATGGAAAACATACTTCACTTCGTAGATAAGTACCATCCAGCATTTATAGTTTTAACGGAGAACTATCGATCGTATCAGTACATCCTAGACGGGGCAAAAAATCTGATTGAAAATAATCTGAATCGATTAAGTAATGGATCTTCTACAATCACGAAAATTCTTAAGGCCCAAAGAGAAAGACCAGACCACATCGAGCCCCTAATTGAGATACTGGAATACGAAAATGAAAATTCAGAAGAAGCAGATGTTTTAGATAAAATTTCAGAACTAATCAACAGTGGAACACAGCCTGAAGAAATTGCTATCATTTACAGGACACATAAACAAATAGAAAACATTGTCAAATACTGCAAAATAAAAAAGATACCAATAACATTGCGCCTCCGAGCTAATGTACTCAAAGAAAAAGATGCAGCTCGCATCTTAAAGATTATGGAGTGGCTCAAATCTCAGGGAATTGACAAAAACCAAGAAGACGCAAGGCTTTTTGAGATACTTCATTTTAGTTTTTTCGACTTGCCAGCCAACCAAATAGCAAAAATTAATTACCATATCTACGAAAATAAAAGTGTCAATAAAACATTGCGGGATGCCATCTCAGATAAATCGTTGCTAGAATCCCTACAAGTCACCCAACAAGAAAAATTCGCAAATACCTCAAACATATTAGAAGGACTCCTCAGTCAAATGCACAATGTAACCATACAAACTCTCTTCGAAAACATACTCAATAATACGGGTATGCTAGACGAAATTCTCATTGATGATAACAAGGCATGGCGTCTACAAGTCGTGAACACCCTATTTGATTTTATTAAAGATGAGAATACAAAAAGAGAATTTGAGGTAAGTGATTTGTTAAATGAGCTAGCCACGATGGAGGAGTTCAATGTCACACTAGAAGCCCAGCAAACAATCGGAACGTCGAAGGGTATCAATCTCGTAACGGCTCACTCTTCAAAAGGATTAGAATACGAACATGTGTTTATCATAAAGACGCTAACTGATGCCTGGGAAAAATCAAAGGATAGACCAACTATATATCCGTTACCACAGCATTTTCATTCCAAACTTACAAAGGAAGATAAAGAAGAAGACGAGCGAAGACTTTTTTTCGTGGCAATAACTAGAGCAAAAAAGAAACTCTACATAAGCTATGCTACTACTGCAAAAGACGGAAAAGATAAAATGCCTTCCAAGTTTGTCATTGAAATAGGTACACAAAAATTGACGCATCCTGAGGTATCAGAAGAAAGACAAATCGAATATGCAGCCACCATCTTACAAAGAGAACTAGAACGAAGAAATCTATTAAACGAAGCAGATTTAGATAGAATGCTTGAAAGATTTCAAATCTCTACAACCTCTCTAAATAAATACCTCCGCTGTAAATTTAGTTTCTACTTTGAAAATATCCTAAGAGTGCCGAGTGCAAGAAATGCTAATGCTGGATATGGCAATGCAATACATGCTGCTCTTGAAAGATTCTTTGCAGAGATAAATTCATCTAAATCTATTCCACCAAGCGAGAAGTTAGTCTCATACTTTGAATCTAGTATAAAGACCTACAGATCACACTTTACAAATACTGAATACGAGTCCTACCTCTTTGAGGGCAAAAGGGTACTTCCTGGCTACTATGACCAGTATCACCAAACGTGGCTTGGTAAGGAATTCAAGCTAGAATATAAGATCAATACATTCTTAGATGATATACCTATTACCGGAAACTTAGATAAAATCATCATTGATAGAAACTTGATGAGTGTGGTGGATTACAAAACAGGTAAATACAGTAGTAATAAAGATAAATTACGAGGACCCACTGATACCGAACCTAATGGAGGCGAATACTGGCGACAAGTAATCTTTTATAAAATTCTTTTAGAATCAGATGCATCACTCAAGTATCAATTTAGTAAAGCGATTATGGATTTCGTAGATATGCCATCAGATGGAAATTTCCAAAAGCAAGAATATGAGATAAACCAAAGCGATGTAGAAATAGTAAGCGGACTGATTAAGGAAACATACCAAAACATCATCAATAAAAATTTTAATGATGGATGTGGTAAACCTGAATGTAAATGGTGTACATTTGTTCATCAAAATTTTTAATTTATGTAAACAATTGTTCCACGTGAAACATTTAGAAATACGTTAGCGCAATGTTCCACGTGAAACATCTAATATAAAAAATATGCGATTTATCAACTTAATTCTATTATTCCTCTTTACAAGTCAAGTACAGGCACAAATTAAATTTGAACAGTTAGGCACTACACTCCCTACCCCAAATACTTATAGAACAGCTTCAGGAAAGCCAGGTCCAGATTACTTCCAAATGAAAGCAGACTATAAGATCAAAGTGACTCTAATAGACTCCACGCAGCAGATATATGGAGAGGAGACTATTACCTACCATAATAACTCCCCTGAGATATTGGACTACCTTTGGTTACAGTTAGATCAGAATAACAAATCAATGGATGCTGATGCACGAAAAATAAACCAGTCGTCAGTTTCCAATAGTATGTCGACAAACCAGCTAAATAACATGGAATACACCTTTGATGGTGGATTCAATATAGAAAAGGTAACGGACATTAAAGGTAAAAACATACCATATGTCATCAATAAAACGATGATGAGACTTGACATCGCAACACCACTAAAACCAGGCCAAACTTATTCTTTTAGCATCAAATGGTGGTACAATATCAATGACAGAATGAAAATCGGAGGTAGATCAGGTTACGAATACTTCGAAGAAGATAAAAACTACTTGTACACTATTGCCCAGTTTTTCCCACGCATGTGCGTATATGATGACATCAATGGATGGCAGAATAAGCAATTCCTTGGTACAGGTGAATTCGCACTTACTTTCGGAGATTATGAAGTAGATATCACCGTCCCTGATGACCATCTAGTAGCTGCTACAGGAACACTCCAAAATGCCACCCAAGTACTGACAAAAGTACAGATGGACAGATTAGCAAAAGCTAATAACGAATATGAACAACCAGTAATCATAGCAACCCAGGAAGAGGCGATTGGAAGAGAAAAAAATACATCAAAAAAATATAAGACATGGCGATTCAAAGCTACAAACGTCAGAGACTTTGCATTCGCTAGTTCACGAAAATTTATCTGGGATGCCATGGCCGTAAAACAGTCAAATGGAAATGTCATGGCCATGTCAATGTATCCCAAAGAAGGAAACCCCTTATGGGAAAAGTTCAGTACAAAAGCAGTGGCACATACGCTCAAATGGTATAGTCATTATACATTCGAATATCCATATCCAGTAGCATGGTCAATAAATGCTGACAGAATAGGAATGGAATATCCAATGATTTCCTTTAACTTTGGACGATGCGAAAAAGACGGTACTTATACTGAGAGAACAAAGTATGGTATGATCGGCGTCATCATACATGAGGTAGGGCACAATTATTTTCCTATGATCGTCAGCTCTGATGAAAGGCAATGGTCTTGGATGGACGAAGGGCTTAATACTTTTCTTCAATACCTTACAGAACAACAATGGGAAAGAGATTACCCAAGTTCACGTGGACCAGCCCATAAAATAGTCGATTACATGAAAGGGGATAAATCCAAGCTCACACCCATCATGACAAATTCAGAAAATATATACCAATTTGGAAACAATGCCTACGGCAAACCAGCGACTGCACTAAATATTCTCAGAGAAACTATCATGGGCAGAGAGTTATTCGATAAAGCTTTCAAAGAATACGCAAATAGATGGAAATTCAAACACCCAGCACCAGCTGACTTTTTCAGAACAATGGAGGATGCATCAGCGGTGGATTTGGATTGGTTTTGGAGAGGTTGGTTTTATGGCGTAGACCCAGTTGATCTAGCAGTTAAAGAAGTAAAAGCTTATAAAATAAACCCAAAAGATCCAACACAAAAATTAGATCTTTACACGGCCAATAAATCAACAGAAAATAAGAATATTTCTTCGATTAGAAACGCATCACAAATTGTAAAAACTTACGATGAAATAGACCCAACTATCCGAGACTACTATTCCAACTATGATAAGAATGTACCGGATGCACAAGATGAAAAGGACTATCAGAAATTTATTCAGAGCCTGACAGACGATGAGAAAAAATTACTCAACGAATCAGACTTCTATTATGAATATACATTTGAAAATGTGGGCGGCCTACCTATGCCCATCATCTTTAAGACATACTATGAAGATGGCACAGAGGAGCTAGAAATTATACCAGCAGAAGCATGGAGATTCGATAATACGACATTTACAAAGACTTACAAGAAGCAGAAGAAAATGCTTAGAGTAGAACTCGATCCTTATATTGAAACTGCTGACATAAATAGAAATAATAATCATTACCCACCAAAGCAAGAAGATAGCAGATTCGAAATTTTCAAACAAAGACAGCAAACACAGGAAAACCCAATGCAGAGGGCAAATAGGCTGGCCAAAGAAAAAGAAGAAAAACCTTAAAATTACGATTTATGTTTTTGGAGAAACTTGGATAACTCGATATTGAAAAGTTCAGGTTTCTCCATCATTGGCGCATGACCACATTTATCGATGATCACAAGTTCAGAATTTGGTAGAAGCTCGTGAAACTTTTCGCCGACCCATAGAGGAGTTACTTCATCATCATGTCCCCAGACAAGCAAAACTGGAGTCTTTAGATCTTTAAGTTTATCCTCAAGATTATGACGAACTGCGCTCTTTGCAGTCTTCACAACACGGATAGCTTTACCAAGATCAGTCACAATATCGAAAACTTCATCTACAAGCTCCTTCGTTGCTACACTAGGATCATAGAACACGCTCTCAGCCTTAGCCTTGATATACTCATAATTTCCTCTCTTAGGAAAAGTACTTCCCATTGCATTTTCAAAAAGGCCACTGCTACCAGTCAATGTAAGTGTCACGATTCGTTCAGGATGTTTAAGTGCATACAGCTGAGCGAGATGTCCACCGAGGGAATTTCCCAAAAGATGGACTTCTGGATAGCCTTTGTATTCAATAAACTCTTCAATAAAGTCAACAAGACCTTCGATGCTAACATCCTTCAATGGCATGTCAAAAATAGGAAGTAACGGAAAAACTATCTTCTGATCAGTACCAAAATAATTGATGAGACCTTCGAAATTACTCAATGCTCCCATTAATCCATGTAAGAGAATCAATGGTGTTCCTGGTACATCAGTCTCAATGTACTTAAATTTTCCTTCATCCTTAAACTCAAGGCTATCAACCATATAATCGATTTAAGTCTTAAACCGGGGTAAAAATACAACAATTTGATGACTATTCAAAATTAGTACTCGCCCAGCAAAAACTCTCAAAATTAGCAGGATTAACTTGGGTTTGATTGATACCTTAATCTGAATAAGATACCTAAACTAATACCGAGTACAATCAAAGCCATACCTTGATGAATAACACCCCATGAAACGGGAATTTTTCCAATACTACTGACTACAGTGATTATTCCGAACAGCATTTGAATCAAAACACCCACTACCAGTACGATTGCTAGCCGCTTCGTCTCTTGATCCAGGCTATTAGAGCGTATGTACGACCAACCCAAACTAATAACCGTAAGAAGTAGAATGTAAGCATTGTTGCGGTGCAGAAAGTGTATCAACGCTCCCATGAATTCATTTTTATCATAGTCTATGAAATTCTGAAGTTTCCATTGGCTCATGTCAAATAGCACATCTGGAAGATAAATTCCATTCATACTAGGCCAAGAAGGATAAAGGACTGCAGCCTTCATCCCAGATATTATGCCGCCAAGAACTATTTGAAAGCACAATATGATGATAAAAACTACTAAAATATTTCGGTATCTAGCGTTCTCCGCAGTAACTAACCGTGGGGAAATAGAACCAGCTTGATACTTCATGGTAGTCCACAACAAATAAGAAAATACACAAAAAGCTATTCCTAAATGAATGGACAACTTATACGCATTTACCCAAGGTCGCTCAATGAGCCCACTCGCGACCATGATCCAACCAAAGGTGGCTGCAAGAGCCGCAAGCAATACCACTATTCCAAGGTCCTTGATAAGTGTTTTCGTAAGTCTACTCTGTCTCCAAAACCATAAGAATGGAATCAGAAAGACAAAACCCATGATTCGTGCCCAAAGCCTGTGGATATATTCCCAAAAGTATATGAATTTGAATTCTTCCATCGTAATGGCTTCATTGATCTCCTTATATTGAGGTGTATCCTTATACAACTCAAACTCACGATCCCAATCAGCCTGCGTAATCGGCGGCAGTGTACCACTCACTACCTCCCATTTCGTAATGGATAAACCAGACTCTGTCAAGCGAGTGATCCCCCCAATAACCACTTGGAAAAAAACCATGATAAGCCCGACTCTCAGCCACCACAAGACCGCATTATCTACTTTCTTCACCTGATCTAATTTTTACAAAAGTACAAAATTTAATTTCAGAACAGCATAGCTGAAAAGTCCCGCTCAAAACTAAAGATGGACATTCTCTTCTTTCTATAAATAAAAGCTCATTACTATTAGTTCGGTGAATTCGTGGAAAAGTATTTTATCAAACCATAGTTTAATTGAATGCTTTCATTTTACCAACAAACTTACAGCTGTTTTCTATCGATTATGGATAGAATCTCAGCATATTAGTAAGTTTTCCACAATTTGTAAATGTCGTTGGTATATTTATACTGTGGAAAACTTATGACTTTCCAACCTGTGTAAACAATGGTAGTAAAATCCCATATTTCAATTTATTTCATATATAAAAAGATAGAATGGGTCAAATCTTCGAGTCCAGATTTTTTATACACATTTTATCCTCATTTCGTAGTTGCTGCTATCTCCATTTCTAATCAGTTTACTATGTATGATATAATTTAAAAATGTTTGTATCGATGTTAACTCGCTCATAATCTGATATATAGAATTTAACTCATTTATGTAACAGAATTTTGGTACATATATACCAATGTTTTTTATAAAGCATTACACCCATTTTTATGTCTATTTACTATCAAGCAATTCCAAAATGGTTCAGAAAGTTGAAAACTTGAACAGAAACCAACAAATTGTATTAGTACTGGATTTTCACCAGTTATGTATTGCTGAATGGGAAGATTGCCTCGCATTGATGTCAATATTCTACTTCCAAAATGTTTGAGAGCCTTATCTTTGTTGTCAAAGGTAAAGATATGCGGGTAGTAGTACAAAGAGTAGTGGCGGCTTCAGTTCGAGTAGATGAGAAGGTAGTAGGAGAAATCTCACACGGACTTTTGGTCTATCTCGGTATTCATGAGCAGGATGACGGCTTTTTGATACCGAAATTAGCACAAAAGTTGATCAATCTTCGCATATTCAATGATGAGCAAGGCCTCATGAATAAATCAGTCATAGACGTGGCTGGCCATCTTCTTGTCGTAAGTCAGTTTACACTTTACGCAGAAACTAAGAAGGGCAATCGTCCTTCATATATCAAAGCTGCTCGCCCGGAAAAAGCAGTACCCTTGTATGAACAGTTCATCGAAGCTTGTAGATCATCTTTTGAGGGTGAGGTGCAGACAGGTATATTCGGTGCTGATATGCAGGTACAATATACCAATGACGGACCCGTTACCATCATCATCGATACGGATCAATGGGAGTAACTTGGCACATATACTAACACGTCAAAAAGATCCGGTTGTGTAAACCTAAAACTCACAAAAAATTAAATTCAACATGGACATCAAAGAACTTCAAGCAAAAGTAGATCACTACATCACCACCGTAGGTGTGCGGTATTTCGACCCAATGACCAATACCGCAATCCTCATGGAAGAAGTAGGAGAACTAGCGCGGCTCATGGCGAGAATACATGGGGAGCAGTCCTTCAAAGTAGAGCCCTCTGAGCAAGAGAAGAAGAACCAACTTGCGGACGAGATGGCAGATGTACTTTGGGTACTTACTTGCCTGGCAAATCAGTGCGGAGTAGACTTAGAGGCAGCAGTAAGGCACAACTTTCAGAAAAAAGAAACCCGCGATGCAACCCGACATTTGCAAAACACCAAGATCAATCCAGCTTCTGATCCCAATGGAGCTCAGTAGGATGATTGTTTACATTGATTCGATAAAATTAAATATTTAAATAACTCCAATTGCAAGATTTACATAATCAAAAATAACAATTTTTGCGACTGGAGACAAATTTTCCAAAAACTTATTGGAAAAATGTACTTTTGTCATTTGAAAAGTATCAAAAAAGTGATTTGCTATGAGATTTGAAGTTTCTTCATCAGACTTACTAAAGAAATTGCAGTTATCGGGAAGTGTGATCTCCCCGAACTCAGTTAACCCCATTACAGAAGATTATCTTTTCATACTCAGTAAAGGAGAACTCACCGTATTGGCAACTAATACAGAGACGACCATTATCACGAAACTTCCCGTCGTATCATCAGATGAAGGAAAAGTAGCGATTCAAGGGAAAATCCTTTTAGAAACTCTAAAGGCATTACCTGAACAGCCCATCGCGATTTCTGTGGATAGCAATACCAATGCCGTGGAAATCACTTCTTCTTATGGTAAGTACAATCTCGCAGGGGATAATCCAGAAGAATTTCCAACACCACCGCAGGAGGACAATACGGAAAGCTTCGAGCTGGATTCTTTCAAGCTAAGCAAAGCCATCAACAAAACAAGTTTCGCTACGAGCAATGACGATATGCGAACAGCCATGATGGGCGTACTGATGCACATCGACTACAATAAGCTGATCTTCGTAGCGACTGATGCACATAAACTGATCAAATATACCTTCGGAAATATCAATACGGATATCAGCACGTCGGTGATCCTACCAAAAAAAGCAGTCGTCATCCTAAAAAATGCACTACCTTTAGATAAAAAAGTAAAAATCAGTTTCAACGACTCGAATGCATTCTTCAGCTTCGAGGATACAGTCCTCATTTGTAGGCTCATCGACGCAAAGTATCCAGATTACAATGCTGTCATCCCTGTGAATAATGAATTGGAGCTTACACTGAACCGAAAGGACTTCCAGAGCTCGCTCCGAAGAATAGGGATTTACTCCAGCAAATCTACCAATCAGGTATTGCTCAATATTTCTGAAAATAGCATGACACTTAGTGCCCAAGATTTGGATTTTTCCAATGAAGCGACAGAGCAGCTACCTTGTAAGTGGTCAGGTACAGATCCAATCACGGTGGGTTACAATTCTAAGTTTCTAATCGAGATGTTGGGCTACATCGATTCTGATGAAATAATCATCCAACTTTCTACCCCAAATAGGGCAGGACTGATGATCCCAACGGAGCAAGATCCAGATGAAAATATCACCATGCTCGTAATGCCAGTATTCTCTTCTTACTAGAGAAAAGTCTTCACGTAGTTAGCGCTCAGCGAAAGCATACTCTTTATTAGGTCACATTTCTTCAGTATTCAGCTTGTGTATGGATACTATCTTAGTATACATTCCGTTTTTATAGCTATACTTTGCCAAGCCCAAAATTATCATTGTATCATGACAGCACCCAAAAAGATAGGCTTATTTTTCGGTTCGTTCAATCCTGTACACACGGGCCACATGATCATTGCGAACTATATGGCGACACAGACCGATTTGTCTGAAGTCTGGCTCGTGGTCACTCCTCACAATCCTCTGAAGAAACGAGAAAATTTACTTTCGGATACCGATCGACTGCGAATGGTCGAATTAGCCGTGGGCAATAGAGACCATCTTCGTGCATCCAATATTGAGTTTGCACTACCTAAACCGTCCTACACCATTGACACCCTAGCCCATCTATCCGAGAAATACCCCAAAAAGAAATTCGTCATACTCATGGGTGGAGACAATCTCGCGACATTGGATAAGTGGAAAAACTATGAGCAGATCCTCCAAAACTACGAAATATACGTGTATAAAAGACCAAATGTAGAAAATGGTCCATTCCACGATCACCCATCGGTCAAGTTCTTTCATGCACCGCAGCTCGAACTGTCATCGACCTATATCCGCAATTGTATAGCTTCCCAAAAACCTATCTCATACCTCGTGCCCGAAGTCGTAGAGAATTATATAGATCAACATCACTTGTACAAAAAATAAATCTTCTGAGATTGACGATATTTGAGTGGATCGATTATGCGGGTACTTTTGTCTTTGCCATTAGTGGAGCCCTGGCTGGAAAAAACAAAAAGCTGGATGCTTTCGGTGTATCCATCATCGCACTCGTTACTGCAATTGGAGGAGGTACCTTGCGGGATGTACTGCTAGGTGCCACGCCAGTGGGCTGGATGAAACACTTGGAGTATCTGTACATCATATTTTTTGGAATCTTGGTCAGCTTTTTCTTTGAAGGGTATTTTAGTCGCCTGCGCAAAACACTCTTTCTTTTTGACACTTTAGGCATTGCAGTGTTCACCATATTTGGATTTGAGAAGACCTACGGGTTCGGCTTACACCCCATTATTTGTATGATGATGGCGATGGTCTCTGCCGTATTTGGTGGGGTGATCCGCGACATCCTCTGCAATGAAGTACCCCTCATCTTTCGCAAGGAAATCTACGCGACAGCCTGCCTCGGCGGAGCATTTGTGTATTGGCTATTGAAGTATCTGCTCGCCTGTACCGACATGACCAGCGCTTTGGTATCCATCATCTTCATAGTCACCGTACGGATACTTGCTATCAGACATAAATGGTCGCTTCACTTCTGATCAGAGCCAGCCATTTGAGAAGACTAACCGCAATATGAACTCTTCAGTGGGCATAATCGTTTTATACATCTAATGCTATTCGATGAAAACCTTAGAAGAAAGATGGCCAGATATCAGCACAGAATGCCAATGGACTACCCAGCGGAGCAGTGGTCCAGGAGGGCAAAATGTGAACAAGACAGAAACACGAGTAACCCTAAAATGGAATATCCGCGATTCTATATATCTGGATGAGCTAGAAAGACAACGGCTACTCCTAACTCTACATAAGAAACTCACGGACGAGGGCACTACGATTCAGATCTCTTCAGAAAAACATCGTACCCAACATCAGAATAAGAAGGACGCCCAGACCAAACTTTGGGAGCTCATCCAAGAAGCACTACATGTGGAGAAACCACGCAAAGCCACGCGACCACCCAAACAAGCCATCCAAGATCGCCTAGAAAAGAAATCCAACATATCCGAACGCAAGGCCTATCGTGGTAACCTAAAAAACAAATCCTTTAATATCGACGAATAAATCCGCAGAATCCCAGCTGAGAAAAAATCGATCCTGTGCGGATTCGATAAACCAAGCGGCTCTCCATTTCTCAGGACAATTTCACCTTCAAATCCCACGCTCCGGATGGAGTTGCATGTCTGTAGAACTGAATGCAGGAGCAAATCCTTTTGGCGGCATTTTTGCCCAATTCGCAAAAATGATGACAAAAGCTTGAAAACGGATGCCCATTCCCGCCACCGCCCCCAATTCCCTTGTTAGCGTAAGTTTATAACTTGTGCTCCACGGACCAAGGCACCCGCGATCTTACAACTTATTCCAAAAATTTGTCAAATCAGAACATTATTCCCCCAAATATCACCTAGATATCATAATTTGTATTAGTTTTGTTTCCCGAAGGTGATGGTACCCAGTAGACAGCCCTCTACCCATTCCCAGGTCGACGGTTAAAATTGAAATTTCCAACCTCCTTTCGCCTCTTTATTATTGGATAACTAAATACAAAAGTAGACCCATGTATCCGCCAGCATTCGATAATACTCAGATCTTTTTCAAGGGCTTTGAAAGGACCAAGACTGTAAGGTGGGCAGAAGGGGAAATAACTAAAATGACTCTATCGGCAATACAGCACACCGAACTAAATAGTAAACAAAAAAGATAGATGACTAGTCTCAACGAACATCAAAAAAAAGCGGCAGAGTTTAACGGCAAGCACCTTTTGGTTTTAGCAGGAGCTGGAACGGGAAAAACTAAGACTATCGTTGCTCGAGCAGAGTATTTGCTTAAATGCGGTGTTCAACCTAACAAAATCGCAATCCTATCTTTTACTCGTAAATCTGCAAGAGAAATCGCTGAAAGATTAAAAATATCTGTATCTGGCAATGTAAATAAAAGTTCAATTACAGGTAAAACTTTTCATTCTTGGTGCAACGAAATAATGCATTTATATCCTGAATATTTCCCACATCGTAGCTATACCCCGTTAGACGAAGACGATAGATTAAGTGCAATAGCATTAGCAATAGGAAAAAATTTCAGAGACAGTAAAAAAGAAAAAATAAATAAAGAAACTGTTACAGCTATTTATTCTTATGCTATTAATACTCTTTGCAGTTTGTCAGATGCAATTTTTCAAATTAGATATTTAAATTCTGATAAAGAGGATGATCAAATTAAAAAAAGAGTTGAAGATGATAAAATTTTGATTGCACCAGTTATTAAAAAATATATTGATTTTAAAAAAGAAAGGCGATACATAGATTACGATGATATGCTTAATGTTGTCGCCGAAGTTTTAGAAAGAAACAAAGAAGTTAGAAATGCAGTTTCAAGTCGTTATGAATATGTCCTTGTAGATGAAATGCAAGATACAAACCCACTTCAGTATAAGTTATTAAGATCGTTTGTCGAAAACTCTAAATTGTTTTGTGTTGGAGACGATGCACAGAGTATCTACGCTTTCAGGGGTGCTGACTTTAAAACAATTCATTCATTCAGTAGTAAAATTCCTAATTCAGAAATACAAAAATTAGAACTTAATTACCGATCTACACAAGAAATACTAGACCTTTCTAATTGGATATTATCACAATCACCTCTTGATTATGACAAAAAACTTGTTGCAGTTAGAGGAACTGGTGAAAAACCTAATTTAATTCACGTTCAAGATGATTGGCAAGAAGCCGATATAATTACTGACGATATACTTAAAGTGGTGTCTGATGGTGGAAAATATGATGACACCATGGTACTAGGTAGGTCGAGTTGGTCACTTTCCAAAGTTGAAGGCGCTTGTTTAGCTAAGAAAATACCATATATCAAACTTGGTGGTACATCATTAATGCAAAGTGCACACGTTAGAGATATAGTTTCAGCCATGAGAATTGTGGCAAATATATATGATGAAATTGCATGGATTCGATATTTGCAATTATGGGATAATATAGGTGAGGTATCAGCTACAAAAATTATTTCTCAAATTATCGTATTAGACACTTTTGACAAAATGATTGAGGAGATAGAAAATTCTAATGTAAAGGGAATGGTACAAGAAATTCCTGCTACACTCAAAAACATAAGACAATTTATAAATAACCCTTCAAAAGCAATGAAAGAAGCTTTAATCCAAATGCAGAAAACATTGGAAAAAAAATACAAAGAAGAATGGAGTTATAGAGTTTTAGACTTTGAAGTATTACAAGAAGTGGCAAAATCTACGGGGAGTATAACTGAATTTGTAACTGAATATATTCTTGATCCTAAAGCAGAAACAACTTACAAAATTGGAAAAGATGCAAAAACGGATGCTGTAACTTTATCTACAATACACTCAGCGAAAGGACTGGAATCAAAAATTGTACACGTCATTAACGTTAATCCATATAACTATCCTTCATCAAGAACCATTAAACAAGGAGAAGATGCAATAGAAGAAGAAAGAAGGTGTCTTTACGTGGCACTAACCCGCGCTAAGGATAAATTAAGCCTGTATCGGTTTAGCAGTTCTTTACAAACTCAATTTTCACAAATTGAGGATAAAGAGCAAAGTTTATATTTTCTTAATAATCTTCCCAAAGATATGGTAACTATTACCATAAATGGAGAAGTTCATTGTGAGTTTCCACAATATGAAAATTTAAATCAAAGTGAAGCTGATTTTCCTGATTTTGATTTTGATTAACACAACGACAAATAAGCTAAAACGACCATTTGTTTTCAATAAGCGAGGATTTTGTGCTTCTATCCAAGCTTCCATACAGATTGATAGTTTTGAACTTCGGAATGCCCAATAACCAAGAAATTAATCCAACCATGATTAAACCATCTAAAATGAATAACGTCACCAAATATTTAAAAAATTTGTTTTATGAGGTTATGGCCATTACTGACATTGTTGTTGTTTTTTTCGTGTACAAAAGATAGTACCCCAGAGCAAGCTAATCCAAGCGCTTATAGGATGACCAAGTCTGTGAGCTACAATGGTATTCATGTTGATGTCGTGATAGACAAACCTGCGCTGAATGAAGTCGATGTCTTGCTGGTATTTCACGGTACGGTAATGGATGACAGCAATCTAATGACCGCTGCCAATACAACCCTTGACAGATTCAAAAGTATTTTGGATAGGAAGGATATGATGATCATAAGTGTAGCATATCCTCAAGAAAATGTATTGCTCGGCGACAACATCCTTCAAGGCGAAGCCGCATTGTTATGGTTGAAAAATATAGCTAGTCTAGAATTGGGGATAACGGTAAAGAAAGTCTTCTTGGGCGGACACTCGCAGGGAGGCTATATGGTGACCCGTCTTAACACCATGCATCAAACCAATGGCGTCATTGCGAATGCACCAGGACCACTAAATCTTGTTTACAGATGTCAACTAGAGGAAAATGGTCAGATCCCATCAGGTGCAGTATGTACCAACCTTAAAGATGTGTATGGCACGACAACGAGCAATCCGAATGCCTACTTTCAAAGGTCATTGCTCAACTTCACAAGTGGATTCAAGTCTGACATTTTATTTATACAAGGACTAAAGGATTCTCCGATACAGATGTACTCCTGGCCAAGCTTTAAACAAGATGTACTCGATTGCATAAGTTGTCAGAACAGACAGTTTGTTGAAATCGCGGGTGGTGAACACGGGGCATTATTCGAAAGTCCGGCTGCCAAAACAGAATTTAATAACTTCATCCATAGCCACTGATGATACGCCCAATAACCAACAGCCGTTTTGCAAAAAAAAACGAATGCCGTGTTTAATAGCACATGCTACCTCGCATCATCTTTTGTATTAAGCTGACAATTCTTCCCTCTCAAATCCCGTTATGATAACTCCATAAAAAATGTAACCCTCCGTACAATTGAAACCCAACGAAACAGACCCATACGTATTTACTCTTCCTAAAAATCTCCAGTAATAGTTACGGCCAAAATCCGGATTCTAGCCTTGTGTCCGATAAGTCGACTTTACGCGATAGCACCCTTACCACCGATGATCAATCGGTATCAGAAGATCAGACGATGGCTGATGAAGGTGGACTGCCTGAAGAGACCACTTCTCCAATTTCCGCGGAGAATAGTAAAAGCCTGATCGACGCATCAGGGAAGACATTGGCACGAGGTTTACACCACCGGCCGGATTCCAGCTCAAAGCCTTGGACGAAAATTCTTTTGTGCGTTACCTCCGAAATCTTCCCCTGAAACCAGCAGGGGCCAAGCTGAAATATTTCGACGGTGCCATCAAGGATGATTCGGTCTATGATGCCGTGGTCGATATGGACAACTCAAAATGGGATCTGCTGCAATGTGCGGACGCAGTCATGCGTCTACGGGCAGAGTATTTCTACGGAAGAAAAGAGTACGACCAGATCTCATTTACCCTCACAGACGGTTTTCAGATGGACTACACCGAATGGATGAAAGGAAACCGGGCCATCATATGTGACGGTAATACGTTTTGGCGGAAGACGGCTGAACCCTTCAACACCTACAGCGATTTCAGAAAATACATGGAGTTTGTCTTCGCCTTTGCCGGGACCAAAACCCTGGAAAAATCGCTGCAGCCGAAGCGGATCAAAGACATCGCTATTGGAGACGTCTTCATCATCGGTGGAGCACCTGGGCACGCTGTCATTGTAGTCGACCTCGCAGAAAATGAGGCTGGAGAAAAAGTATTCTTACTGGCACAGAGCTACATGCTTGCACAGGAGACACAGATCCTAAAAAACAAAAATGACAAACGGATGAGTCCGTGGTATAGTGCAATGATTACGGATATACTACTGACCCCAGAATGGACCTTTGATGTGGAACAGCTGAAAACGTGGTAAGGGGAAAACGTGTATCTTTGACGGGTAATTGGCGTGATTTTACCTAGATTTCAAGCCAAGGAGAAAGAATAATGTACGACACGTTCGAGGGGCATTTTCACAACAAAGTGGCCCGTAAAAAAAGAAGTACCGTGAGACAAATTTTACTCGTATTGCTAACTTGTTTGACTTTAGCTTGTGGCGAACAAGGTAGAAGAGAAGTTACCTTTTTGCTTAGCGTATCGCCGAAAATTAACAAGACGGATAAAACGAATGAAAAAATTATCGAAGCGCTGTCAGCATTTCTCAGGACGAAGGACGAATCACTGGTAGATAATAAATACTGGATGCCCACGGATTTTCAAAAGTATAAATATCCCTATCTGGATATCCACAACATAGAAGCATCCAAGTACGGACCTAATTTTTTTAGACCGACCTTAATGGAAATTATCCCAACAGAGAATCCACGTCAAAAAATTGTGAAAATTGCTTTCATCGGACATAATCTGGAAACCGATGAAAATCAGCTGAAATTGATTTGCAACGTGATGGCGCATGTTCATATGGATCAAGTCTTGTTCAGTACCTATCTCGATTTTTCTACACAGAAATGGAAGACAGAAGAAAGAGGAAGTTTAATCTACAAAATTTCACCCGGCCGAAGCATAAATGAAGCCGATGTCGCTCGACAGCAAAGGGATATTGAGCAAATCTGTCACCTATTTCAATGTGAGCCGATACCCATCACCTACTATTCTTGTGTGGACCCAAAACAGCTTTTTGAAATAAAGGGCTTCGATTATCACCCTATGATGTATGTGGATAAAACGGGGGGACTAGCGGAGCACGGAAATATTATTTTTTCTGGAAACAATGCTGACATCTATACCCATGAGATCGTACACATCTACACGAAGTCCTTATTTCCTAATATTAATGTTTTCCTAGATGAAGGAATGGCTACCTACATGGGAGGAAGTGGAAAATTTACCTACGAATGGCATCGAGAGAAGTTTGACCATTTTCTGTCTGGAAACGAGGGATTCGATTTTAGGGAACACCTGGATCCGTATGAACGACTGTATTTTGAAGGCGAGACGCCTATACCTTATTTGATTGCGGCGTTGATTTTGGAGCGAACAAATAGGCTTTACGGAGATAGAAAAACGATCGAATTGCTAAATTCAGATTTGGAGATTTGGGAAATCTTAAATTTGGTCGGTTTGGGACGGGATAATTTCAATGAGGAATTGCGAAAAGAATTAAAGTTACCAACAAAGAGCATTTGGAATCACAGCCATTGATTGGAATGGTTCTTGGTTTAGCTCAAGTTTACGTCTTTCGATCAATAGCCAATCAAGAAACCTTAATAAAAAAAGCAAGGCTTCTGCGTTCAGAATCTTGCTTTCCATTTAAAAGTCTTTGTTGTATGATGGCACAAAGATAGCCTTATTTAGAAATAGTCCAAATAAATTTTATAAAAAAAATCAGCTTTTTTTGGAAAACCTTTTTCCAGTTCGCGACAAAGTGTTTAATTTGCATATAATTAGTATACAAACTATATTGATGACAGATACCGAATATTCTACCCACAAAGCACAGTTGTCAGGACTTGTTCTGGAGAATACGGCAAAGATCATGAAACAATCCTTTGCAAGACTGCTTCTTCAAGATCCTAGCATCGATGTCACCGTAGACCAATGGGTACTCCTCCAAATACTAACACGAGAAGGCAGCATGCCTCAGCACAAGCTCGCCCATCTCAGTTGTAAGGATGCCCCCACGGTCACACGCATCATCGATATTCTGACCCGAAAGTCTTATGTACGGAGGGTCGAACATCCTGAAGATCGCCGGGCATTTTTAATAGAAATTTCTGATGCTGGAAGCGAATTGGTCCAAAAGATATTACCCATTTTACATGATTTTCGGATGAAAGCCTATGCCGATTTGGAAGATGAAGATCTGCTTCATCTCGAAGATCTACTCCATAAAATTGTAAATAATTTATCCAACACATAAAATCTTTTGGTCCTATGCATTATCATAAATTAGGAAGTTTTCCATCAAAAAGACACGTGCAATATAGAAAACCTGACGGTACCTTGTATAGCGAACAGTTATTCTCCACCGAGGGCTTCAGTGATTGCTACTCCCTACTTTACCACCACAATCCACCCACCATCATCACCCAGATCGGTGATCCGTATTCGGTGGCCCCAAAGACCATCCACGACCGACAGCTGAAGCATAGAAGTCTTCAAGGTTTTCACATCGCACCTGAGAAGGACTACCTCGCCAGCATCAAGCCTGTGCTGGTGAATAATGACTGTAAGATCAGCCTGGCGGCACCGACGCATTCTACCACAGATTACTTCTACAAAAATGCGGATGCAGACGAGATCATCTTCATCCACGTGGGTACTGGGGTGCTGAAGACCATGTACGGAAATATTCCTTTTGAATATGGCGATTACCTCGTGATTCCTCGTGGTACGATCTATCAGATTCACTTTGATGGACCGGACAACCGATTGTTCATTGTGGAGTCCACCAGTCCAGTGATCACACCTCCGCGATACCGCAATAACTTCGGCCAGCTGATGGAGCACAGCCCATTCTGCGAGCGAGATATCAAAAAACCAGAAAACCTCGAAACCCACGACGAGAAGGGCGATTTCTTGCTCTACATCAAAAAACAGGATCAGATGTACCCCTACCACTACAAGGCGCATCCATTTGACGTCATCGGATGGGATGGCTATGTATATCCATACGCATTCTCCATCCATGACTTCGAGCCGATCACTGGTCGCGTACATCAGCCACCTCCTGTGCACCAGACCTTCCAGACGAGGGGATTCGTGGTATGCTCCTTTGTACCTAGGCTATATGATTATCACCCACTTGCGATCCCAGCTCCCTACAATCACTCCAATATCGATAGTGATGAGGTGCTGTACTACGTAGATGGTGACTTCATGAGCCGTAAGCACGTAGAAAAAGGACAGATCACCCTCCACCCAGGCGGAATCCCACACGGACCACACCCTGGCACCGTAGAAAAAAGCATCGGAGCCAAAGAAACTCGAGAACTCGCCGTCATGGTAGATACCTTCAAGCCGCTACTCATGACCGACATCGCAGCACAAATAGAGGACAAAGACTATTACCTCAGTTGGCTCTCTGCGCTATAAGGACTTTTTGACTTCAACATTATTTAACTTATCTTAAATATTCTACATCATGGAAACCATCGTTTCACCAAAAGCCTCTACCAACAATGATACCTTTCCGATTCTAGGGACGGATTATCTAGAACTCTACGTAGGCAATGCCAAGCAGGCAGCACTATACTACCAGCACTGTTTTGGCTTCGAACTCATTGCATACAAGGGCCCCGAAACCGGAAGTCGGGACCGCGTATCATACGTGCTTCAGCAGGACAAAATCAGACTCGTGCTCACGGCAGCTCTTCACCCGGAAGATGAAATATCCAAGCACGTAGCACTTCACGGAGACGGGGTCAAGGTACTCGCACTTTGGGTAGAAGATGCTCGATCCGCCTACCAAAAAGCAGTCGAACGTGGGGCAGAATCTGCATTCGAACCCTTCGAGATGACGGATGAGCACGGGGTAGTTGTGACAGCGGCGATCAAAACCTACGGGGATACCATTCACACCCTCGTGGAACGAAAAAATTACAAAGGAGTCTTTTTACCAGGATACCAGCCTAAGACAAGCACCGCCACCGTTCGACCGATAGGTCTCAAATACGTGGACCACTGTGTAGGCAATGTAGAACTGGGCGAAATGAACAAATGGGTCAAGTTTTATCAGGATGTATTGGGCTTCCGACTTCTGATCACCTTCGATGACAAAGACATCTCTACCAAATATACCGCCCTCATGAGTAAGGTAGTCAGCAATGGAAATGGCTATATCAAATTTCCGATCAATGAACCAGCGCAAGGGGTCAAAAAATCCCAAATTGAAGAGTATCTAGACTTCTACAAAGGGGCAGGGGTGCAGCACATCGCGGTAGCCACAGACAATATCCTCGAGACCATCTCCATCCTTAGAGCCAATGGCGTAGAATTTCTATACGTACCAGAGACGTACTACGATGACGTATTGGATCGGGTAGGGGACATCGACGAAGATATCGAAGATCTGAAAAAACTGAACATCCTTGTAGATCGGGATGACGAAGGCTATCTATTGCAGATCTTTACCAAGCCGGTACAGGACCGACCGACAGTATTCTTCGAGATCATCCAAAGAAAGGGGGCTACTTCCTTTGGAAAGGGGAATTTCAAGGCTCTTTTCGAAGCCATCGAGCGAGAGCAGGAGCTGAGAGGTACACTGTAGTAAAATATCAAAACACGGGGACTGAAGTAATCATCGGTCCCCGTTTTTGTAGGTGGGATATTTCAGCATACCGTGCTCGAAAACCCGTATATCTCCAGAGTGGACATCTAGGATATGAATACGGCCATCCGTGCTGACCTGCCTGATGATGCCACGAAAGTTTTCTTCAGAACGCAGATCGGTATAGTCCGCCTCCTGATCCCGAAGGTATAGAGCATTGGTGTAGTCACGAAGAATGAGGTCATACTGCTTCAAATATAGCTGTGCGTACCGCTGCTCCATCCTCCGAAGGATGTGCTCCAGTATCAGTTTTCTTTCTGGAAGCTCTTGGTCTGAACACATCCACAGAGCAGCAGGATTGGGAAGATCATCAGGAAATTGGTCCTCACCGACATTCAGGCCGATACCCACTACAGCGGATTTGATGCTTTTGCCCTCCCATTGCAGCTGGACCAGCATACCAGCTAATTTTCGATTGTCGATATACAGATCATTGGGCCATTTGAGCGAAATACGTTCGTAGCCAAAAGACAAAATCGCATCGTACAGAGAAAGTGCCATCGCCATATTCAACACATATGGGTAAGCGGTAGGCAACCAATTGGGGCGTAAGATCGTGGAAAACAAGAGGTTTTTACATGGAGAAGCATGCCACGACCTGCCAATTTGTCCTTTGCCATGAGTCTGAAAGTCAGTCGATATCACTGTACCCTCAGTTGGATTGGTTTTTGATAGTAGATCGATGGCCCATTCATTGGTTGATGGCAATTCATCAAAATGATGTTGTATTTTGCCAAAATTGAAACCGATCGAATACATTTTTGTATTTTTGTGGTCGGAAAATTAATATATATCTATCAACAAACCATAAAAATTTTGAATAGTACAGCAAGTATTCTAAAAGCCGATCTGATTGAAAAGATGAACGCCCTCATCGTAGACGCTATCCAAGACATCAAAGGCAAAAACATCGTATTAATGGACTTAAGGCATTTGGGAGATGCCCCGACCGACTTTTTTGTCGTATGTGAGGGAGATTCCACCACACAGGTAAAAGCCATTGCTTCTAATATCCACAAGAGAATCAAAGAAGAACTCGGATTTAACCCAGCCCACACCGAAGGTATCCAAAGTGCCCAGTGGGTACTGGTAGATTACTTCAATACCGTGGTCCATATTTTTCATCCCGAGACCCGTGCTTTTTACGAAATCGAAGACCTTTGGAGTGACGCCAAGGTCATCGAATATCAAAATATTTAAGTCGAAACAAACGATCTGACCAAAAAATCGTTTATTACGTATTAATCTGAAGTTTGAATGGAAAATAATCAAGATAATAAGAATCCAAAAAAATTCAATATCAATTCATATTGGATATACGGGATCATCATGGTCATCCTCGTGGCCCTCAATACATCCTTGCTGCTCAATTCAAAAACGGAGACGATAACCCCTGGTGTCTTCGAAGAAAAAGTCCGAGCAGGTGAGGTAGAGCGGGTAGAGGTGATCAACAAAGAAGTGGTCAATGTCTACATCAAAAAGGATGTAATCAAGGCTAAATATCCCGAAATGGCGAAAAATAAGTTCGCTACGGATCAACCTAACTTTGTCTTTCAAATCGGGGACATTGGTGCATTTGACCAAAAAATCAATGAACTACGAAAGGAAGGGATCAGCATCGACCCAAAGTATACCACCAAAACCAACTGGTGGCTCAATATCATCTCTTGGTTCCTGCCGTTTATCTTTTTGATCGCTATATGGCTCTTCATCATGCGCCGAGTAGGAAATGGTCCCGGCGGCGCAGGCGGTCAGATATTCAACATCGGTAAGTCCAAAGCGACCCTCTTTGATAATACGGGTGCTGTAAATGTAACATTTGCCGATGTGGCTGGTCTCGATGAAGCAAAAGAAGAGGTCGTAGAAGTGGTAGACTTCCTAAAAAATCCAAAAAAATATACTGCCCTTGGTGGTAAAATCCCTAAAGGTGTACTTCTCGTAGGCCCTCCGGGTACGGGTAAGACCCTCCTAGCAAAAGCAGTAGCAGGTGAAGCCGGCGTGCCATTCTTCTCAATCTCCGGATCAGACTTTGTAGAAATGTTCGTAGGGGTCGGTGCCTCCAGGGTACGGGACTTATTCAAACAGGCTCGAGAGAAAGCACCATGTATCGTATTTATCGACGAGATCGACGCCATAGGCCGAGCTCGTGGAAAAAATGCCATGCAAGGTGGTAACGACGAAAGAGAAAATACCCTCAACCAACTCCTCGTGGAGATGGATGGTTTCAGTACAGACAAAGGAGTCATCCTGATGGCAGCTACCAATAGACCAGATATTCTGGACTCCGCCCTGATGAGACCAGGAAGATTTGACAGACAGATCAGCATAGACCGCCCAGACCTGAAAGGTCGTGAAGATATCTTCAAAGTACACTTGAAAAATATCAAGACAGGATCGGAAATGAGTGCTCACGAACTCGCCGAGATGACCCCCGGTTTTGCAGGTGCAGAGATCGCGAATGTATGTAACGAAGCAGCCCTCATCGCTGCCAGAAGAGGAAAGTCCGCTGTGGATATGGATGACTTTAACTACGCCCTTGACAGAGTGATCGGTGGTCTCGAAAAGAAGAATAAACTCATCGCTCCAAAAGAGAAAGAAATCATTGCTTATCACGAAGCAGGTCACGCCATTTGTGGTTGGTTCCTGGAGTATGCGAGTCCACTTGTGAAGGTCACCATCGTACCGAGAGGTGTCGGCACACTTGGCTATGCCCAGTACCTACCAAAAGAAGAGTACATCACCCGTACAGAGCAATTGCTCGATCGCATGTGTATGACCCTAGGTGGCCGGGCAGCTGAGAAGATCGTATTCAATAAAATATCGACAGGTGCACAAAATGACCTAGATCAGGTAACCAAGATGGCATATAGTATGATTTCCATCTTTGGGATGAATGATAAGGTAGGCAATGTATCTTTCTACGCCATGTCTCAAGAATCATATAATAAACCCTACTCGGATGAGACGGCAAAACTGATCGACGACGAAGTCAGAAAACTGATAGAATCACAGTATCAGCGTGCCCAGGATCTTCTGACCAAATACAGAACTGAGCTCAATGCCTTAGCTCAGCAATTGCTAGAAAAGGAGGTACTTCACAAGTCTGATGTGGAGCGGCTGATTGGTCCCAGATTTCTAGAGAAATCAGAAAAGACCATCGCTGATGCTGAAATCGTAGAGTAAGCGATCTTCCCAAAAAATACAAAGCCTCCAATCCTATTGGGGGCTTTTTTATACCCGGTAGTAATGAAAAAGATTATCTTCAGCTTTACCTTACTTTGATTTAGAAATAGTGTAGGACCATTAGAATGGTCATATCTCGAACTCGATGGCGTATTATAGCAGGGAGGTGGTGTTGGAAACTAATCCGAAGACCACGAATAAAAAACAAACGACGCATACTTCTGATACGTATCACGGATCCAAGTTACCATTTATCAGGCGTAAACGGTCTGCTCACTAATCTAAGCGTTTGTAGTGTAGCTGTGTCAGCCCCTTATCAAATGACCTGACAGATAGGAGCTTCAATCGCGTCTCAGGTCTACCATCTTTGAAAAGTTTTGTGCCATTTCCCAATAAGATCGGTATCACAGATATGATGAATTCGTCGATAAGTTCGTCTTGTAGGAGTTCATTTACTACCTCTGATCCACCATCACAAAAGATGTTTTTTCCAGGTTCGGATTTTAGTTTGTGGATCAGGGATTTTAAGTCATCTGTATAAAACTTTAATGATCCTACCTGGGGGCGTGGTGTCCTTGTCAGGATATATGTGTCCTTGTCTGAGTGTGGAAAATCGACGCCCATAGAAAGGACTTTGTCATAGGTTTTTCGGCCGATGATGACCGTATCTACAGTTTTGATGAAGTCTGCATAGCCATAGTCTTGATCTGGCTCTTCTACAATTGACAGAAATCCAAGGTCATCATTTGGTTTTGCTATGTAGCCATCCAAACTTGTAGCAATGTACAAAATAACTTTTCGAGTCATGATTTAAAATATTTCAAAGGCCTAGTGAAGAAAAATCTTGAAAACAGTGCAGCACTGAAAATTTAGCTACTAGAATGCTTGTATTCCAACGGAAAAAACGCCTACAGAGCCTTACCGAATTAAAGAAATAGGTGTAATTAGTTTGTCCACGGTTCTACAATTTTTGCGTCTTGAAATTTTTCGCCATCAAAAATACACAAGCCTTGCCAGCTTGAAAACCAAATTTGTCCCTTTTTGTCTTCAAAAATACTTTGGGTGACATTAGATGTTAAGCCGACTTCGGTTGTGAATTGTTTGAATTTACTGCCATCATATCGGTACACGCCATATCCTTCTGCGGTAAACCAAATATTCCCACGTTTGTCTTCATAAAAATTGTACGTTTCTGTACCAGAAATAGTTCCATCCTTTGTGAAGTTGGTGTAAGTTTTTCCATCAAACTTACTCACACCACCATACATTGTTCCAATCCAAATATCTCCTTGCCTATCTTCTAAAATATCCGCTGTATTGTTATCGACAAGTCCATTTTTGGTTGTTAAATGAGTAAAATTTCCCTTGGTGTACTTGAATATTCCATTTCCATCAGTAGCAAACCACATAGCACCATTTCTATCTTCCATGATTTTAAAAACCAATTTATCAGATAGCATGTGCTTTGGATTTTCGACTTTGGAGTCCGGCAATGAAAATGGTATAAACTTCTCACCGTCAAAGTGACTAACGCCTCCTATTGACCCAACCCATATTAGCCCATTTTTGTCAATTGTTAATCCCCAAATTTCACCATCCTCGCCAGGTAATCCCTCTTTCTTTGAAAATGTGGAAAACTTTGTACCGTCATATTTTATGAGTCCTTCTGATGTTCCAAACCATAAATTACCTGCTTTGTCTTCTACAATCTCTAAAACCCTAAAGTGTGGTCTGATTCCGTCAACTGTGATTTTTTCAAGTCTATTGCCATTATAGCGAATAATGCCATCTCCATTTGTTCCAAACCAAAAGTTGCCAGACTTGTCTTGATGCATGGTCCTTACAAACTCACTTACCATTCCATTTAAGTTGGTATGGATCTGGGGGAAGACGGTGTAGCTCTTTTTATTGATTGGAAGTATACTGTCTACCTTATTTATCTCAGCTGATGTGGGTTTATCTTTCGGTTGTCCTGTACAAGCGGACAACTGAAGCACCAAAAAAAATGAAATAAAAAATTTCGAAGTAGCGCCACTCGCCCAAAAGTCGCTTGTCATTGCATTAGGATTTATAGCTTTGCTTACTGGATTTTCTTTAGAAACTATTTGGTGTTTCATAGCCTTTGGTCTTTTGTGACTCGGATATTCGAAAAAACTTAAGAAGGACGTTGTTTCAGGCGTTTGGCTTTGTTTCATCCTGCAAGTTAGGGCAAAGACTTGCCAATGTCAGTGCACGGACGTCGGTATCAACAAGAGAAACTTTACAGATAGGAATAAAAAATCCTCTCTGTATTCAAAAATGATCAATATAAAGTGTGACCCTAAATGATAGATTACGACCCTTTGAGTTGTACCCCGATCGATTCTGAGTTCAAAAACCCACTATATTGCTATTTAATGGGTTTCCGTATATTTTTTGAAATTGTCTAAGATGGCTTGCCATCCGGTTTTTTGGAGGTCGAGCGGGTTTTCGGTTTCTGGATCAAAGGAGACGGCTACTTCTGTCATACCGTTTTTCTCAAGGAATGAAACAGTCGCATATCGGCCGCCAAATTCATAGGTAAAGTCTTGTCCTTCATTTATTTCTGTATACACTGCATCGAAGTCAAAACCAAAACTTCCGTCCTTTGCTTCCATTCTAGCGATGTATCGTCCGCCGACGGTCATATCATTGGATGCACTTGGACATTGCCAACTAGGATCGGCAAAGTTCCATTTTGTGATGTGTTCAGGCTGGGTATAGTAGTTCCATACTTTTGCCTTATCTGCGGAGACAGTTGCCCTTACGGTGATTCGTTCGTTTGTCATTGAAATAATTATTGAGCTTGAGAAAAATCGGTAAACATGACCTCCCACTGATGGCCATCTACGTCAGCAAAGCAGTCATAATACATCCAGCCGTGGTCCGCGCCTTCGCGGTATCGAGTGCCACCATTTTCAAGTGCTAGCGCAATGGTCTTGTCCACAAGCGCTCTACTTTCTACTTCGATGGCTACCAAGACCTGGGTGGTACCACCATCTGCTATGGGTCTATTCGTAAAGGTGCCGAACATCTCATGACTGATGAGCATTGCATACATGAGCCCTTCTTGAAGCACGAGGCACAAGGCCTTCTCATCAGAGAATTGTTCATTAAAGCTGAAACCTAGCTTCGTCCAAAAGGATTTAGTCGCTGCTAGATCCTTCGTGGGAAGATTGACATAAATTGATTTTACATTCATACGTCTGTAATTAGTAGAAGAAATAATTAGATAAACGAACGGATCTCGAAAATCGTACTTGCTGGCTAGAAAAATCTATCCGTACAGAAGAAGCATAAAGCGGCTTTAGGGTGGAGTGCTAGTACGACTTCGACGTCTTTTTTAATGTCATTAGTCTTCTTTTTAGTTTGAGTAGGGCCTGGGTGGACATGTTTACTTCTTTGACATTGGAGGTAATAGGTGTGGCCTTTAAAGCTTTTTTGAACTCACATATTTCAATTTTCAAGGTAAATACAATGTAAACGAAGGACTTGTATAAAAACTTTCTATCCAAAAGCTTGACTTTTCAGGATGATCCTGGGAGTAGGACATACAGAGATATGGCCTTCCCTTCGGATCCTAGGGGTCCATGCGTACAAAGCATTCACGAATGTCGTTTATTTTTTTTGTCATCTGAGTAAAGGTTTTTGATGACAAAAAATGGCATGTGTTGGGGCACCAGATACAAATTGGAGCCAACTGTGGAAAACGTGCATTAGCTGCGACGATTAATGGATAGAGGCACGAAATTCTGCAACCTAGTGCCTTCGAGTCACGGCCAGCAGAACCCTAAAACCAGGGTTAAAATTCTTCTTCCGCCATTAAATTATTTGTGATAGCACCGGCTAAACTTCCAGAAGAAACTGCATTGGCAACTGAACGCAGAGGGCTCGTGATGTCGCCGCACGCGAGTACATTTTCGATTGTGGTTTTTTGAAACATATCCACTTTAATATAGCCTTGTTCTGTTAGTTCGCAACCTAATTGCTCAGGTATTTTGCAATGCTGCTCAAATGGTGGTCTAGAGTAAACTACTTTGAGATCAAAAGTAGAATTATCTTTAAAAACGATTTGTTGGATATTTCCTCTTTCATGTTTTAGGTATGCAATTTCTTTTTCAATTATCGGAATATTATGCATCCTAATCTTATCAGTCTGTTCTGTCGTGAGTAAAGATTTTCCATTTGTAAAAATTGTCAGTTCTTTCGTCCAATTACGAATAAGTTGGGCATAGTGAAAAGCAAAACCACCATTTGCTAAAATTCCAGTTGTTTCAGCTTTCACCTCATACCCATGGCAATAAGGACAATGAATAACTGTAATTCCCCAACAATCCGAAAAGCCCTTCAATTCAGGTATGATGTCTTTTATTCCTGTTGCAAAAACTAGTTTTTTAGCGCGGAGTGTCAAGTTGTTTTCTGTTGTAATTACAAATCCGTCTTTGGTTTTCATACCAGCTATAGCCAAGTCATTTAAAAACCTGACACTATCATATTTCAAAACCTGATCTTTGGCTTTTTGAGCTATCAGATATGGTTTTTTTCCATCCTGTGTGAGAAAATTGTGCGAATATGGCGTTTGTCGGTTACAAGGAAAACCACTATCAATAACTAAAACCTTCCGCAAAGCTCTACCCAAAGCCATCGCAGCTGATAGGCCTGCATAGCTGCCACCAATTATTATTACATCAAAAAAATTGTCTTGTGTTATCATTCTAAGATTTGGTAAGGGTAAAGATATTACAGATACAACAAAAGCGCCATTTTTTATAAAATCTCTGCGGCTAAGTGACCATGTTTTTATCATAAGGATATTGGAAAGGGATCTGAAAAATTATAATTACTCTCAAACAAAATTAGTTCATGGTCTTGAATCAAACAATTTTCGAGCTCAGCTATCACTTTTTGTTTATCGACATCTTGGCCTATAAAAACCAATTCATTCACTCTGTCACCCCACCGATTATGCCATTTTCCTTCAATGTACTGCTTGTTGTCGATGAAGGATGGATATTGAATTCGTTCATTAAGCGGCATACTAATCCACCATACTCCCGCTTTTTCAAGTCGTGAAGAACCACCCGCTTGACTAAAATTTAGGGCATCATCTGGTCTTGATGCCAACCAAAAAAGTCCCTTGGCTCTGATAATACTCGCTGGATAATCTTCGGTGATGTATTTCCAAAATCTTTCTGGATGGAAGGGCTTTTGGTTTCGGAATACAAAAGATGAGATACCGTATTCTTCTGTTTCCGGAATGTGCACACCACCTTCGAGTTCCTTCTGCCAACCGGCCGAAGTTTGTGCTATCTCGAAATCAAATAATTGTGTGTTTATAATTTCGCTCGGATCCAATTTACCAAAGTTGGATTTTATAATTTTGGCGCCAGGATTTAATTTTCGAATCGATGCGTTTAATAGACCCACCGTTTTTTCATCTACCAGATCAGTTTTGTTTAGAATTATGACATTTGCAAATTCAATTTGGTCGAGCAACAAGTTTACGATGGTTCTGTAATCGCCCTCCAAATCAGTCAATTTTCTGTCAATCAATAACTCATTTGAACCAAAGTCAGTAAAGAAATTGAAACAGTCCACGACCGTTACCATCGTATCGATGTAGCTGAACTTTGAAAGGTCAATTCCCTTTTCTTCGTCCACAAAACTAAAAGTTTGTGCTACTGGGACTGGCTCATTAATGCCGGTGCTTTCGATTATTAGATAATCGAATCGTCCTTCATTAGCTAGTTTTTCGACTTCAATCATTAAGTCTTCTCGGAGAGTACAGCAGATACAACCATTGGTCATTTCTACCAATTTTTCTTCTGTCCGTGATAGTATGTTCTGATCGTTTATAAGTCTCGCATCCACATTTATTTCACTCATATCATTCACAATAACAGCCACTTTAAGGCCTGCTTTGTTATTTAAAATGTGATTGAGCAAGGTTGTTTTTCCTGCTCCCAGAAAACCGCTCAATACAGTTACGGGTAATTTTTTTATTGCTACTGTCATCTAAAAAGTTATTATTTAATGAATTTTGTTATTGTGATATTTAGTTTTTACGATTGTTTTTGAATGACTTATTGGGGTATGCTGGTACTGCGGGGATATCCCTCGAGTCTTTAATAATCATTTTATTTAAAAAATTAATAGCTGCCTCTAACTGTGCATCTTCTCCATAGAAACTAGCAAATGGTGGGTTTTCTACTTCGATATCTGGAAGATGCCCTATACCCTCCACCAACCATATTCCATCAGGGCCATATCCACCATGCATGGGAGCTGCGGCAATTCCATTATCTGTGAGTTGATTTCCAAAATGTAGGGCCACAAATCCCCCCCAAGTTCGCATACCTATGGTTATTCCTAATCCAAGTCTCCTAAATCCCTCGGCAAATACTTCTCCATCTGATCCCGTTCTTTCATTTACGAGCACCACCATGTGAGGTACTCTTTCGATGGGTTGACCAGTTCTATCTATTCTATACATCCACAATTGTCTAGATAAGATTTGAAGAAGAATTTTACTGATGTACCCCCCTTCATTATTACGCATATCAATAATCAGCCCCCTTTTATTGGCAACTGGGAAATACTCACGATAAAATTGACCTATATCACTTTCAGAATTGGCATTCATGTGTAAGTATCCTATTTCATGATTGCTATGTTTTTCGACTTTCAGCCGGTTATTGTATTGCCAGTCGCGGTATATCAACCAATATGGATCTGCAGACGCTTTTATGATATACTCTTTAGTGATTGCTCCTCTTTTTATTGAAAGCCTAACTTGTTTTCCTCCTTGATTTATGAGTAACTCATTTATCTCCATGGCTGATAAAGCATCCTTGCCATTTACTTTTGTAATGATATCGCCTTCTTGAATATCTAGGAAAGTATCATCCAATGGAGATCTTCTCTCGGGAAAGTCCGGATCAGATTTGTAGATATAATCAATTCGAAAACCACCGACTTTTTCATCCCTACTGGTGATTGCACCTAAATTAGCCACGCCTATATTTTTTTCATCATTGGGCATATCGCCTCCGAACACAAAAGCATGAAGTACGGATAACTCACCGATCAATTGAGCTATGACATCGTTCAGTTCATTTCTGGTACTTATGCGGTCAAGAAATGGTAGATACTTTTCATACATCGCATCCCAATCTACACCATGCATATTTTTATCATAAAAAAAATCCCGCTCCATACGCCATGCATCTTTGTACAGCTGCTTCCAGTCTTCTCTTGGACGTAAAAAAATATGACAATCGCTTAAGTCAATTTCCTCAGAAAAATCTACTTTACTAATTCCCGCTTCTACCATGTAGTAAAATTGTCCTTTTTTGAACAATAATCTTTTTCCATTTTGAGTAAGCTTAAATTTTTCAATTCCAGAAGCTAAGTAAATGAATTCCTTTTTTTCACGTGAAATTTCGGCTACCTTTAAATGAGGATTAGCAATCGAGCCTTTTTCATTAGCTAGTAAATAAATAGTTCGTTCATTTACTTCCAAATTAAAATAATTGCCAGCTGGAATGGGTACGGTCATTACTCGGGATTGAATTCCTATTTTGTCAATGCTTACTAGTAATTTACCTGTCGGTCTCTCATCCGATGCATACCCTTGATTGATCTCGTCTAAAGCTCTGAAAGGAGATGGAGTTCCCTTATTTAAAGCAACATGATATACTTTATGGACATTATCCCATCCTAATCCTCCAAGCCTTTGATCACGAGGATTGCCTGTTAAATAGCTAAATCCTCTATCAGAAAGAAAGTATACGAATTTACCGTCCGGACTCCATTTCACATTGGTATTGTTTGACCTGTCGTTGGTTAAGTCGAAAGTAGAACCATCGTATACATTGTAGATTTTAATTTGCGCAAACCCCGATAATGCTACTTGAACAAAAGCCAGCCATTGATTATCTGGTGACCATGAAAAATCCCGAATACCTTGTTCATTCGTGGAGATTTTTTTCTGTACGCCTGTATTTACATTTAGCACGTACATATGTTTGTCTATATCATCATATGCAATCCATTTACCATCCGATGATGGTATGCCTTCATAGGGCATTGGTTTCAGGCTATTTGATATTGTTTTTGGACTGGCTGAACCATCTGCTGCAATCTGAACAAATTCATATTCTCCACTTTCATCAGATAAGGAGATGATGTTTTTTCCATCAGGCGAAAAAACTGCGTCACGATGACGAACCACCATGTTATTTTGGTCCGAAAATGAAATCGTTCGTCCAGATTTTACGGGTACTACAAACAGGCGCCCTCTTGCGGTTACTGCTACATGGTCACCTGTATAGTCTGGATTTACAGAGGTAATGTATTGGTTTATATTGGTAATCCATGTTTGCCTTAGATGCTCAAAGTCGGAGATTAATTTTATACTAATTTTATGGTAATCGCCAGAGTGTATATCCAATAGCCAAAGATCCGCACCCTGCTGGTAGACTATCTTGCCCTCATCTTCATTGGCACTACGTACATCAAAATCTGTATGGAAGGTATGCTGTTTCAATCCTTTGCCTTCGGCAGTCATAGACCATATGTTTTTCATTCCATCTCGGTCAGTGATGTAGTAGACCCTATTTTCATACCACATTGGATTAAAAGATTCTCCTTTATTATCAGTGGTTAACCTAATTGCTTCATTCTTGCCATCAAATTTACAGATTTGACGAGCCATTCCACCTTTATATCGTTTGATATGGGCATTCATATTTGGGAGTGACACAAAGAACCAACATCCTATATCATTTTGGACTGCTTCATTGACTTGGTGCAGTGGTATGGTTTGCCTCATTTTCGACTTTACATCAATAGTCGCCAACCGCGAATTTGTAGCATTGCCTAACTCCGTACTGCAATAGATGATTTCTCCTTTTGGTGTCCAACCGACCACTCGAGCTCCTTCGGAATTAGAATATGTCCACCTTGTGGTTATGCCTCCGTCAATGGGAATGCTGTACACTTCTGGTAGCCCTTCATAAGTTGCATAGTAAGCAATAGTTTTTCCATCAGGAGAAATGACTGGATACCTTTCTTCTTCGGTATGCGTTGTTAAGCGCTGTGCTTGACCTCCGTCGATAGAGACTTTCCAGATGTCTCCCTCAGATGTAAAAACAATCGTATTTTTCTCGATATCAGGATATTGATAGTAGCCCTCGGCACCTTGCGCTTTGATCTCGCTCACCCATGGAAAAATACACAATACCAATTTCGTAAGGATGTGTGTATGCCGATTAGTTATTTGTGATCTCATTGAAAATTTATTTACCCAAATGCAACATTGTTGCAAAAGTAGCTCAATTTTCTGTAAATGCAACATTGTTGCAAAAAATTATTTGTACGGCCTAGGTTCTACAAACAAGACTCGCAAAGAAGATCTTTTTTCATGAAGTCACGATAAGACCTGTTGATAGATTTTTGAGGTGGGTTTTCCCTGGCTCGACTAAGTCGCTGATCAAAAAGGCATTTACGAAATTTGGAAAACAAGAGGTACTTTAAATTGCTGGGTTTCCTTTGGTTTCATACGGATCTTCAGCTTAAGTATAATTAGACCTTTAATCAAAAGTACAGGTCTGTAATTTATCCATATGGCAATAGGTGCTAGGCAGGCCCAAATGATATCAGTAAATTAAAAACTCAGTGCAGTGTATTTTCATTCGGTGGGTAGATGGCATGAGTGTTCTTCATGCGATCAGCAAAAAAAGTACGATAGCTTGAATGGGCCAGGGTAGTAGTTTTGCGGTAATTCTAAATTTCAAAGAGACAGCATTTGAATCTGATTTAGACAAAAACCATAACAAGGTATGGTTTTTTATAATACACTTGAATGCCATTCCATGGCTGGTTAGGTGAAAGGACCAAAATTGAAATGAGCATCTAAATAGAGCCTTGGTGAAGGTCATATTGCATAAGCACGTGGGTTCCATATGCTGTAGGCCTAATTCATGCTGTGGTATCTGGCTGAAATCTAAATTACAAACTTTAGGTATAGAGCACCAGATAAAAACAATCGCCAACAAAAAGCTAAGGATTTGTTGAATAAAAATAATGAATGGGCACTAGTCTTAAATTGTCACCATTAAAAGGATTCATTAAAAGGTCTATCCAACAATATTTTGATTATTTAATGATGAAAAACTCCAATCATCATCTTTTTATCCCCGATCTACTCCACCTCCTTAAACGTATCACCCTTGGCGATATCACCAGTCTGGAATCCACGGGTGAGCCAGTACATACGCTGCTCTGAGGTACCATGGGTAAAAGTCTCCGGGACCACGTAGCCTTGGGTCTTTTTCTGGATGGTGTCATCACCTACAGCAGCAGCAGCACTGAGGGCTTCTTCGAAATCTTTTTCGTCTAGGTATTTTTTCACATGGTGGGCCCACACGCCGGCGTAGAAGTCTGCTTGGAGCTCCATCGCTACATAGGCCCGATTTCCATCTGCTTTGGAGGCGGTCTGTCGGTATTGATGTACTTGGCTAAGGACACCCAATTGTTTTTGTACATGGTGACCCACCTCGTGTGCGATCACATACGCAATGGCAAAATCTCCACCTTTGGCGCCAAATCTTTTGACCAGCTCTTGAAAAAAGTCAAGATCCATATACACGGTCTCATCGGCCGGGCAGTAAAATGGTCCAGAGGAACTACTAGCGCCACCACAGGCAGACTTGACACCACCATTAAATAGTACGAGCTTTGGTTCTTTGTACTGAAGTCCACGCTCTTGGAAGATTTTATTCCATACGTCTTCGGTATCTGCTAGGACGGTGGATACGAATTGACCTTGGAGCACTTCCGCTTCAGTTAACTCTCTTTCAGTTGTCTGCGTAGTGTTGGTCTGGATCTGATTTTGGAGTTCGCCCAGTAAGGCAGCGCTGTCTCCACCCAAAAACACTTGGATCAGTAAAAAAATGATACCGATCATTCCTCCTCCGACGGCGGCTTTTCCGGTGGTACTCATACCTCTGCGGTCTTCCATGTTGTCACTTTGTCTTCGTCCTTGCCATTTCATACGCGATACTCAATTTTATTGGTGAATGAATTTTATCCCCTCAAAACCTATTCCTTCGGGTCTACGGATGGATGTAGCATTTGATGGACAATTATTTTTTTGGAAATACCATCAATATTGCTGATCATTGTGACGGCTAAGGTAGTTATTTTGCATAATAGTATACCCATCTAGTCACTTTTTTGCTTTTGATTCGAGAAAAATAGAACAGTATTTCATGAGAGCATATCAGACAAATTATCCATACGCATTGATGCTAAGCTTGCTTATCTTTAGTATGGCCGTGTCTTCCTGTCGTACTTCGAGGCCGAGGCTCACAGCACACAGCTCAAACTCCGTGGAAATACCCTTTGATCGTGATCAAAATGCGAGTGCGGATCTCTCGCAGACTTTGGCATTTTACGAATCTCTGGCGAAGCAATATCCTGAACTTAGTTTTAAAGCATTCACAGACGAAGATCTAAACCTGCGTTATTACGAGGTGGTGATCTCAAATCTTAATGATAAATCACCCGCTGCCATTCGAAACGCGGGCCACTTGGTACTGTGGATTAATAATGGGATTCATCCTGGCGAACCCTGTGGTGTAGATGCGACTATGCTTTTTGTTCGGGATCTACTCGTACATCGAAAATATGATAAACTTCTGGATGGGATGAGTATCGTGATCGTACCCTTCTACAATGTGGACGGCGCCCTCCGCCGTGGATCCTACAGTAGGGCGAATCAAAATGGCCCCGAGGCGTACGGCTTCCGAGCCAATGGACTGAATCTAGATATGAACCGTGATTTTAGCAAGTGTGATAGTGAAAATTCCCTTCAGTTCAATCGCCGATTTGCCGCATGGAAGCCAGAAGTATTTATCGATACCCACACTTCCAATGGCGCGGACTACAGCTATATCATGACCCTCATCACCACCCAAAAAGACAAAATAGCGGCTCCCCTCGGCAGATTTTTGGAGGAAAAGATGGTGCCGGAACTCTATCACCGCATGGAAAAATCAGCTTGGCCCATGATACCCTACGTCAATACTGGTGGCAAACTTGAGGAGGGAATTTATGGATTTCTAGAGACTCCGCGGTATTCTTCGGGTTATGCGGCATTGCATCATAGTCTCGGCTTTCTGCCAGAGGCGCATATGCTAAAGCCTTTCAAAGATCGGGTCCAAAGCACCCGTGTCCTGATCGAACACATCGCTCATTTTTCAAAGGAACAGTCCGCCGCGATTCTAAAAAACAAACAGGCTGCTATCCGTCAATATGCTGCGGCTGATAGTGTCGCTATATCTTGGTCGTTGGATCGCAGCAAAGTCGATACACTCCTATTCGATGGTTACGAAGCCAAATACAAACCAAGTGCTATACATGGTATGGATAGACTGTACTACGATCAGGCGGCACCTTACAAGAGGAAGATTCCATTTTTCAATAGCTACCTTCCAAACCAAAAAGTAGAGATTCCGGCCTACTACATTATCCCCAAAGCCTATGTGGAAGTCATCCGACGCCTGAAAGCCAATGGGATCATCATGACCAAACTAGAGAAGGATCAGAATCTCGAGGTGCAGCGCTATGAAATCGTAGATTTTAAGACAAGTGAGCAGCCATACGAAGGGCACTACCTTCATAGTCAAGTGACTGTACGTCCACGGACCGGTATGGTAGGATTTCAGCAGGGCGACTATCTCGTATCCACAGAGCAGCCGGGAGCTAGATACCTCATCGAAATGCTGGAGCCACAGGCAACGGATGGGTTCTTTGCGTGGAATTTTTTTGATGGTATCCTAAATCAGAAGGAGTACTTCTCCGCCTATGTCTTTGAAGACCTGGCAGCGGATTTACTGCAAAAAAATCCAGTGCTACGCCAAAGGCTCGATGAACAAAAAATGAAAGATCCAGAATTCGCCAAATCACCACAGCGACAATTGGATTTTATCTACAAAAACAGTCCCTACTATGAGGGCACTGTCCGGATTTATCCCATCGGTCGGATTTTAAAACCCAAACCCAACATGCAATAAATGAAATTGGAAAGTCGAAAACAGAAATTATTACCCTTTCACCATTTTGTGTTCCGGCTTGGACGATATGGACTTTTCGCTTTTGCACTCATTGTCTTTTCTGTTTCATTTGGGACTATTGGTTACCATCATTTTGGAGGGATCGGATGGCTGGATAGTTTCCATATGGCTTGTATGATTTTGACTGGAATGGGTCCAGTTGTAGAACTGAATTCTCCTGCAGCAAAAATATTTTCCTCTATTTATGCCTTGTATAGCGGAGTTGCTTTTTTAAGTATCACGACTGTTTTCCTCGCTCCTATTATTCACAGATTACTCCACATTTTACACATAGAACAGGATGAAGATAGGCGCTGAAGGAAAATTGGATTGGTACAAAACAGCTTGGATTTTTGTATTTTACTTTTTGCTATTCTCAAGTGAGGTGCTGACAGCAAGATGCAAGTATGTGGATCAAGGCCTCGTACCTGCCATCGATTATATCGAAGAAGAAGACAGCTCTGGCATGAAAAGCAATACAAAACCCGTCCTGCTGCATGAATTTGTGGTTTCAGGCTCTCGATGGAAAGCAGAAAAAACGAAGAGCAGCCATTCTATCCGCATTCTCGATTCTACGCTGGTCAATAGACTGAACCCCCAGACCTCCGCAGACCTTCTCAGCCTCAGTGGAAAGGTCTTCATCCAAAAAAGTCAGATGGGCGGCGGTAGTCCGATGATCCGTGGATTCGCCACCAATAGACTGATCTACACAGTGGATGGTATTCGGATGAATACGGCCATTTTTCGAGCCGGTAATATCCAAAATGTGATCAACATCGACCCCTTCAGCCTCGCCGGGACAGAGGTATTACTCGGGGCGAACTCGGTGATGTATGGCAGCGATGCGATCGGTGGAGTCATGAGCTTTCGTACACGTACCGCTGGCTTGCATAATGGACCAGGGCTCCGTGTCTCGGGAGAAGTGACCGCTCGTCACTCCACGGCCAACCAAGAAAAAACGGGTCATGCTTCGCTACAACTCGCCACCAAGAAATGGGCGAGCTACACCAGCGTCAGCCATTGGGATTTCGACCATCTGAGACAGGGAAGCCACGGCCCCGATGACTATATCAAGGATGTATTCGTACAGCCTAACCCTAATGGACGGGATAGCATCATACGCCAGAAAGATCCATTGCTGCAGATTCCCACAGCCTACTCCCAACTGAATATCCTCCAAAAATTCCGATATCAAGCTACGGACCGACTAAACATGGAGCTAGCTTATCACTACTCCAATACGAGCAGCTACGGACGCTATGACCGCCATAATAGATTCCGACAAGGTCGACCACGATATGCCGTCTGGGACTATGGTCCACAAGGATGGACGATGCTGAACTTTAGCCTTACCCACCAAGGCCACGGCATTTATGACGAAATGTCTGTCAAAGCAGCGTACCAAAATTTTCGCGAAAGCAGAATAGACAGAAACTTTGGCGCTATAACCCAGACGACTCAAACCGAAAAGGTAGACGCATACTCCCTCAATGTCGATTTTCGAAAAAAGATAAGTGACACCGAAGAGATACGGTATGGCCTGGAATCAGTCCTAAATAAGGTGGAATCAAGCGGAGGATCCCTTCAGTTATTGACAAATGAAACCAAGCTTGGACCATCGAGATATCCTCAAGCCGACTGGCTTTCGACAGCAGCCTATCTGGCCTACCAGCTTAAAATCAGTGATCAATGGCAGATCGATATGGGTGCCCGATACAATTTCCTCGGAATTGGCGTCGACTTTTCTAATAATCAAGCATTTTTTCCCATCGCTATCAATCGATTCCAAGTGAATCATGGGCAGGCCGTCAGTCATCTATCGGGTATATACCGTCCCAATGCCTCTACGGTCATCAGCTCCAATCTGAGTACCGCCTTCCGAGCACCAAATGTAGATGATATGGGAAAATTTTTCGAGTCTGAGCCTGACCGAATCACGGTACCGAATAGCAGCCTTCGCTCCGAATATGCCTATAGTGCCGATTTAAACCTACTTCACCAACTATTTGATTGGCTCCGTGTAGAAGCCTCCATGTACTATACCTACTTGGATAGAGCCTTGGTACGCAGGGATTTCCAAATCGATGGTATGGATAGCATCTCCGTCAATGGAGAGCGTTTTCGCGTACAAGCTATACAGAATGCCGCATTTGCGCAGGTGTACGGCTATAGCGTGGGATTCGAACTAAAGCCTACCACGGACCTAAAAATACAGTTCGACCTCAATCACCAATTCGGCACTGAAGAAACAGATGACGGTGGCCAAAGCCCCGCTCGGCACGTAGCTCCGCTGTTTGGCAGATGGCAAGCCTCCTACCAATTAAGTGCGAAACTACAACTATTGATGCACGGTCAATTTCAAGGCGGTAGAAAGGCAGAAGACCTTGCCATCGAGGAGCGCTCAAAAACTGAAATCTATGCCAAAGACGAGCTCGGAAGAAACTATGTACCATCCTATCATATTTTTCATGCATCGGCGGAGCTCAATGTACATCGCCATCTGGTCATTCGCCTCAGCGCCGAAAACCTCACCGATCGGCGATACCGACCGTACAGCTCAGGAGTATCAGGTGCTGGTAGACAGCTGGTGGCATCGGTGACTTTTAGGTTTTAAAAAACAAAAAGAGCCAAGCACTTACAATGAAGCAAGGACCTGACCCTTTTTCTTTTTTTGATTCGACACCTGAAGATGAAGGAAACCATTCACGAGGTCACCTTTCTTAAGTGGATGAAAGCTATCAGATCGAGTTACAATCCTATCTTTTCTGCTACGATCTTTTCGATGGCTGCTGATTGGTCCAGGCTCTGCTGGAAGATGGCTGCTGCCTCCGCCAAAGTCTGGGAGGTATAGGCTGCATCGTCAAAATCTTTACAATTGATTTTCACATTGAGGTAGGCACCTGCCACGGCGGTATGAAGACATAGGGCACCCACACCGGCGTCAGATACCGAACTTTTATTCCCGTTTTCTGCCATGGCGAGGACCACTTCGTAGGCTGCCAAGGCTCTTTTCATCACCGTGAGCGGCACCTCGATGGCACCGACAGTGGCAGCATGCAGCGCTTTCTTGCGAAGTTCGACCTCCTGCTCCGACTCTTTCGGCATTCGGATGGCATCGATGATGGCATTGAAAGCATGTGTATCCGCATCCACATCCGAGAGGAGTTGGTCTTTGAGCTGCTGACCCTTGGAGGCGAGATCGCTGAAGTAGGCGAGCTTATCACCCTTGCTGTGCTTCTGGGCACTGAGATTGGCCACCATGGTACCGAGGGCGACACCGAGGGCCCCCACATATGCGGAGATACTGCCACCTCCAGGTGCCATACTTTCTGAAGCGGTCTCATCCGCAAATTCTACCAAAGTCTTCCTGACCAGCGGATTTTTACTGGCATCGTCCATCAGGTATTCGATGATTTTTTTCTTGGGATCGAAAGGTCCCAGTTCATCCAGGCCAAGGGATTTGATAGCAATGTGGATAATCTCTTCTTCCGATACTCCGATGCTACGACCTTGTGCATGGAGGTAAAACTTTCCAGCATCCAGCATCACCTTTTTGGGTACGAGGCCTACCAGCTCGGAGCCCGTGACCCGCATGCCACGCTTATCCGCACATTTGCGACAAGCTTCAAAAGCCTCGTGTAGCGTCGTATCCGAAATGTTGGTCAGATTCATGGAGACCTGTGCGATTTTATACTCTTCGATGTACCAACCTATGGCTTTCACCGATTTCAGCATTCCGGGGATTCGGATAGGTTCACCGTTTTCGTCGGTCACTATTTTTCCAGTCACAGGGTCACCTTCGCGTTTGATACGTCCATTTTCACGTACGTCAAAAGCTACACTGTTGGCTCTTTTTACGGAGGTAGTGTTCAGATTTACATTATAAGCGACGAGAAAATCTCTCGCTCCGATGACCGTAGCTCCTGCCGTGGCATTGAAGCTGGCTGGGCCAAAATCGGGTTTCCAGGTCGGGTCTTGAAGTTTTTTCTCTAGGCCTTCGTACTCTCCAGCTCGGATGGTGGCTAGGTTTTTTCGAGTGGGTGTACTGGCAGCCGCCTCATAGAGGAAAGTGGGGATACCGAGCTCTTCACCGACCCGCTGGGCCAATTTTTTTGCATACGCCACTGTCTCTTCCATGCTAATGCCGCTAATGGGGATGAGCGGGCACACATCTGTGGCGCCCATGCGAGGGTGTTCGCCCGAGTGGTGGCGCATATCGATCAGACTCGCAGCTTTTTTGATACCTTGGAATGCACCTTCGATCACAGATGCTGGATCGCCGACGAAGGTGACCACCGTTCTATTCGTAGCCTTTCCTGGATCTACATCCAATAAGCTGACACCAGATACTGCTGCAATGGCATCGGTGATTTGTTTAATAATTTCGGGATTGCGTCCCTCGCTGAAGTTCGGCACACATTCGATGATTTGGTTGGGTCTCATAGCCATATTCTATCTAAGTTTGTGATAAATATGAGCCAAAGATAAGGCAACAAGCGAGGTATCAGACTGTCTGCACCATAAAAACCATTATTTTAGTCGAAAGATGCACCCCAACCCATGGTCCCGAGCCACCAGTGATTCAGAAGCACTACAGGGACGACGACCAAGGCCCATGCGCAACCACCTGAGTGCCTGCTTACTGCATGGGTCATCGGGGTAATGAACTTTTGAAGGAGGACAAAGACAGCATTCGGATCAGTTGGAGCTAAAAAGGTGCTTCTGCGACCGCCTTCTCCGGTTTAGCTATTTTCATAAATTCGGAGACGACGACTTCTGTGATGTAGCGGGTAGCACCTGATTTATCGGTGTAGTTGCGGTAGGTGAGCGAACCTTGGATAGCGATCTGTGTACCTTTGGAGAGTGCCTGCGCCATCATTTCTGCGGTCTTTCCCCAGGCGATGAGGTTGTGCCACTGCGTATTTTTCGCGAGCTCGCCCTTGTTGTTTTTGTAGTATTCGGTGGTAGCGAGGGTGAGGGTAGCTTTTTTGGAGCCAGAGTCGAAGTGAGTGATTTCTACATCTTTTCCAAGATTGCCAATCAACTGTACGGAATTTTTTAATGCTTGCATGATGATAAAGATTTGTGCCTTATTAGGCGGGTAAACAAATAAATAATAATTAAAAGATCACGTGTCATCAGGACCGCCGTGGTGTTGATCCGAAACGACGCTGCAAAGATGAGATGGCCCAAATCCGGTATTCGTCTTTTTTACATTTACTTACGCAAATAAACGTAACTAAACGTTTAACAAACGGCTAATGCGATGTAAATAAATGAAAATGAGTTATTTGAAATTTCAAAAAATTTTTCAAAAATTATGAAGTTTCAATCCGCTGTGGAAGAAGATTTGTTGATTATTACAAGTCAGAAGGCCAGCCACTGCTCCAATGCGTGTATGCCTAAACCACCTAAAATGATTACTCCAAGACCGATGTAATCCTGACCAAATTCGCCCATAAAACGACCTAACAAGGAGGTATTATTACCGAATCCGACATTTTTACATGGGCGTGGAACCAACTACAAAAATTTTCTGTATATTTGTTATCAAAATAAAAAAGTGGTCCCAACGTAGTATATACCCAGGGACCGATTGGTTTTTCAAACATCAAAAACTTAACTTGCACGTTCAAATCAGAGATTGACCATGCCTACACTACCCAGACATATCAAAACTCAGAATGTCATTACCAAGGTGGCAGGAATGTGGTACAGAGGGGTGGATAGTGCTGAGGTACAGGATTTGGGAAAACATAGGAAAAAAGGAAAGCTTTACGGTGGGAATGTAGTGGGTATAAGTTACTGGTCCGTGATTTAGACAGAAAATACAAATAGATTTTAAATAAAACATAATTTGACAAAAAAATGAAACGCCAATTTTATTTTGTTACGATGCTAATATTACTTACAAATTCTACTTTCTCACAAAATAAACAAGACAAACAATGTAATTGCTTTGACAACCTAAAAAGGCTGATTTCAAAGACGGAAGAAAATTATGCAGGATACCCTTCAAAAGTAAATAGAAGAACCAGCTCAACATATAAGAAACTGATCCATCAACTTCAAGCAAAGGCAAAGAAAGAAAGTAATCCTAAAACATGCTTCTATATACTCAAAGAGTATGTGAGATTTTTTGAAGATAAACACTTCATTCTTACTTACAATAACGAAAACGATTATGATAATGAAGTAATTAATATTACAGAAGATGAATTTAGAAAGATTCATGCCAAGAAGAAATTGGATGCGATTGAGGGAATTTGGATAAATGCTGACTCAACATTAAAGCTAGCTATCCAGAAATTCCCTAATCACACATACAAGGCGATCGTTTTAGAAACTAAAAACCTAAAAGTTCCATTGGGTTTAGTGTATGCAACATTTCATAAAAAAAGTAATAAAATTTTTGTTAAAGAATATGATGCCTTTATAACAACCGATATACCTGCCAAAATCAGGGGCAATTTATTACAGTTAGGATTTTTATCTATGTATGGAAAAATATTTCCAAATGATTTATCAAGTGTTGAAAAGGAGGAATTAAATACGTGGAAATATAATAACAAAGGACTGCAGTTTAAAAAAGTTTCATCAAAAACAGCATATTTAAAAATCCCCACTTTTCAAAATAATGAAGACAAAATCCAACAGTTAGTTGTTCAAAATGATTCTATAATTAGGAATTGCGAAAATTTAATCATTGACCTAACAGGGAATGGAGGTGGTAGTACGGGTTGGGTATCGTTGATTCCTTACATTATTACAAACCCTATCATTCAGTATGATACATATCTTAGGGTAACCCCTGAAAACATAAAATCTAAATTAGCTGATATAGAACCATTTGCCCTAAACCCAATACCCGAAGAGTACAAAAAATATTTTCCTGATGAAACATTGTCCGCCTACAAAAAAGCTTATCTGGAATTACCTAATTCTAAAAAGGAATTCTATCCGATTCCAGGGGTTACTTTTCCATTGGACTCCATTCTCAAAAAGCCTTCAAAAATTGCGTTAGTAGTTGACGATTTTTGTGGAAGCTCATCCGAGTACTTTATATATTTATCAAAACAAAGCAAAAAAACTAAAACCTATGGAATAAATACCATCGGTATGATGGATTATGAAGGTATGTCAAACTTAACAGCAATGCCATATCCAAATTATTATTTGACTATACCCATTGTAAAGTCAAGTTGGACAGACAAAAATCCAATTGACAAAATTGGATTTAAACCCGATATTGTTTTGGACAAATTTGAACAAAACAAATGGATCGACTTCATAAAAAAAGACTTGGAAAGACCATAAACAACACACAACACGGATTTTACGTCATGCGGGGTGAAGTGTAAACTTGGAGTTTTGCGCTTATATCCAAACTCTATGCTGCTTGACAATGACGTGCTTCGAAATCTCCGGCTTTGTAAAGCGGCAAAACGACATTACATGCAGACAAAAACCACGTACTTGCTCACGCAGTGGTCCAAAAAAATCCAAGCTCTCTAAGTAAAACAGAGCATTCTAGAGCTATACAATAAGAGCTCGAGCCAAATTATGGCCTATTGAATTTTTCTGATTTCGTAATTATCGATGTAAAATGTTGTTCTAAGTTTTGAATCCAAGATAGAAGACTGATTAATATTGATTACCCTAGACAACATTCCTGTTTTTGATAATTCGATGATGGTCCTTTCTTCCTCTTTCATAGATTTTAGCCTGATCTCGTTAATCAGTCTTTCTGTTTCTGGTATATTATTTTCAAAAGCTCTGTATAGTTTTTCGGTAAACTCCTGAGTTGGTGTTGGGGTAGCTGATATCTGATTAGTCAGGGTAATTGTAGTTGACGAATCAGCCGATAATTCTTTATAGATGTAATATGATTCTTCCACATGTTCAAAAAAAGAAGTGCCTTTAACCCGGGTCAAAATAGTATCCTGATATTGGGTAGGAACAGGGTAATCCATTTTCAATACTAAATTAAAGAAGGGCATGATTAGGCCAGGAATAAAGGTGTCAACCCTGTTTGAATCAACAAAACCAATCCATTTCTCAAAGGCGGACGCCATGGTATAATCCCCAAAAGACCTAGAGCATGGAATACTTTTTTCAAGTGCTGGTTTCATGAAGGAGCCGACGATATTGGGTTCTAAAAAAGAGAGTTTATTACTGTTTCGATTTCTTTTTAGTAAGATTGGTGGAGGTGTAGCTATTTCCTTATTTAGGTGCAGACAGTCCTTGATGAAAAGCCTATCCGCCCATTCTTTAGCAGTGAAGACTAGTTCGTATCCGTCATAAGTTTCATCAATTTTAAATTGTCTAATCTTGAAGGTGTCTGTACTTTTTCTATTGCTTTCTATTTCTCCATCTGTTATTTTTAAGGAGGTTTCCACGACTTCAAAGGTTTCTAATGCACGCTCATCAAAATCAAACTTGATATTTGCATATGACTTACTGCCACTTATTACGGTGCTGATCATTTGTTGACTGATCATTCGGAATGATAGAAACATTGAGATAGAAGTAAGTAGAAAAGTTTTAATATTCATATAAAAAGCTTTAGCTGTTTGAGAAGGAAATGACCCAGCCAAAGATATTACAAGCCAGGTCTTTTTGTGAATACATTTCTTTACACCACAAAAATAATAGAAAAACACCATTGGTTCCTAAACATACCACCACCAGATGGTATACCCGAGCATGTAGATACCGAAAAGTAGCAAACCAAGGCCAGCTGTTTTACTGATGATGTTGACGTGGTGAGATGTAAGTCTTTTCTTAAGAATTTTTGCAGTGCCTACCTTTGCGGTGTCGGTGAGGATGATGGTGCCCAGCAGTCCTACACATATCCAAAGGGCTTGGATAAATTCGAGCTTTCGGGTTAGAAGCATGGTGCTGAATAAGGTAATCCAAAAGATAAAGGTGAAAGGGTTGATCGTATTGACCAAAAAACCCTTAAGGACCGCCTGCCAGAAGGTCTTCGTACTTATTTGAAAATTACCCGCTTCCATACTCGGTTTCTTCCGAATAGAAAAGATACCCATGCCCATTAGAATACTACCACCGATGGCTCCCATCACTATTCGAAAATGATCACTAATCTCCGGAATATCTAAGGACCGAAAGATGAAAAAACTGAGGGCTATGAATAAGAAGTCACTGATCCAGACGCCAAGTGCTACGCCAATTCCAGCCCGAAACCCCTTTGATATGGAGGTCTCCGTCAGAGCGATAAAAATGGGTCCCAACATCATCGCCAAGGTAAGCCCATAGAGTATGCCTTCTCCGAGTAGATCCCACACGCTGCTTACTCAGTTTCGCTGGTGAAATGGAATTCGATATCTGGGTGATTTTCTTGCACCATCTTGAGTGACCAAGAGGATTCTGCTAGGAAGACCAGCTTACCATCGATGTCCGTAGCGAGATCTCTTTTTCGTCTGCTTTTGAACTCTTCCATGGCTTTGGGATTTTTGGAGGTCACCCAGCAGGCTTTGTGCAGACTCACGGGCTCGAAACTACAAGATGCGCCATACTCGCCCAAGAGCCGGTACTGGATCACGTCAAACTGAAGTGCTCCAACTGTACCCACGATCTTGCGTGCAGAATCCAGCTTGGTGAATAGCTGCGCTACCCCTTCGTCCATGAGCTGATCCAGACCTTTGTTTAACTGTTTGGTCTTGAGCGGATCCGTGTTGTTGACAAAGCGGAACTGCTCTGGCGAAAAACTTGGGATACCCTTATAATGTAGGACCTCGCCCTCGGTGAGCGTATCTCCGATTTTGAAATTTCCAGAGTCGTACAGACCGATAATATCCCCAGGGAAAGCCTCGTCGATCACAGACTTTTTAGAAGCCATGAAGGCGGTGGGATTCGAAAATTTCATATTCCGCTCCTGGCGTACGTGGTAGTAATTGGTATTTCGTAGGAAGGTGCCAGAACAAATCCGAAGGAAAGCAATGCGATCTCGGTGTTTGGGGTCCATATTGGCGTGTATTTTAAATACGAAGCCCGAAAATTTTTCTTCCGCTGGTTTTACTTCTCGCTCCTCTGTATGTCGGGCTACGGGCGGTGGTGCGATCTCCACAAAACAATCCAGCAATTCCTTTACCCCAAAGTTATTCACTGCCGAACCAAAAAACACAGGAGACACCATCCCTTCGAGGTATTCTGCTACTTCGAATTCTGGATACACTTCCCGGACAATCTGGAGCTCAGACCGGAGGGTTTCTGCCTGTCTGTCGCCTATTTTTTTATCGAGGATCGGGTCATTGGTATCTGTGATTTCGATGATGTCATCCTCCGTCTGCTTACCATGCGGACTGAAGAGCATGAGTTTTTTCTCATAGAGATTGTACACCCCCTTGAAGATGGCGCCCATGCCTACGGGCCAGCTCAGTGGTACCACATTGAGCTTGAGTTTGGTTTCTATTTCGTCTAGTAGATCGAAGGCATCCTTCCCTTCTCGGTCCAGCTTATTGATGAATACGATGATGGGTGTATTGCGCATTCTACATACCTCCACCAGTTTTTCGGTCTGCTCCTCCACCCCTTTGGCTACGTCGATCACCACGATCACGCTATCCACGGCGGTGAGCGTCCGGTAGGTATCTTCGGCAAAGTCCTTGTGACCTGGCGTGTCTAGGATATTGACCTGTCTATCTCGGTATTCGAAAGCCATCACGGAGGTAGCTACAGAGATACCCCTCTGCTTTTCGATCTCCATGAAATCTGAAGTCGCGTGTTTTTTGATTTTATTGGATTTGACCGCGCCAGCTATCTGGATGGCTCCCCCGAAAAGTAGGAGTTTTTCTGTGAGGGTGGTCTTTCCCGCATCGGGGTGAGATATGATACCAAAGGTTCTCCTTTTGCTGATTTCTTCGAGTCGATTCATGCTTTCTTGCACTAGGCGTTTTGTAAAAAAAGCACAAAAATACACTTTTTCAGCTAAGATATGGCCTACCCCATTGATCTCGCCCCGTACTGGGGCTTGTGTGTATGCCCATTTGGCAGCCTAAGAGTGACCCCATAAAAAAAGGCTTCAAGAATGTAATATTCCTGAAGCCCCGCCACTGTATTTAAGCGATTGCGCAAAGTTTGATATTGTGTCTTACCGTTGTGGATCAATATCTGGTGATCGCCCCAAACCCTTGGAAATCTGCTAGTTCGCCAGCGGGAAGGAAGACGATCTTACCACCATAAGCCATATTGAGTTCGATGAGTTCGTCATACACATCATCCACGATGTGTTTTTCAGTCGCCTCATCAACATTTACGAGTGTGATGTGGTCTTCTGTGATTTCTGCAGCTTGGTACAAGCCTTCCTCTAGGAATAGTGTATCTATCCTTCCCTCTTTGATCGCTCTGTAGATGTCATTGATATCGCTGAGGTACTTACCAGAAGCTACGGCTTTGAGAAGATCAGATTTTTTCTCCAAATTGACCTTCGCGAGGTGCTCTTGGACCAATGGCCATGCATCACTGACGATGGTTTGGTCCTTTTCGTCCATTCTATTTTTATTGAGGTAGAAATCATAGATGCTATGCTTTTGGTCCGCTATTTTGAGGTATTCGTGGTAGTTGGCTTCTTCTGTACAAACCAATACAGGTAGTGGATTAGACTTTCGGTGTTCGTTGAGTGCTTTATCCACTTGATTGAAAAACTCTGCTATGATATTTTTCTGTTTTGCTGCATTGGATGCATCAAGACCATGCGAGCCGAAGATAAGTCGGTTTTCCATTGGGAAATCATGTTTGATCTCAGCGACCAATTTATCATTCATAGCCTCTAGAAGACGTACTTTGTGCTGGCTCAATACGAGAATGTAGTAGTGAGCCTCCTGGTGTATAGCACGTAGCAAATCCTTGGTCGCAAAGCTGTCATCAATGACCACACGATTTGTCACCGCTATAGGAAGGCGGAAATAGTCACTGTGGTCATGATTCACGAATAGGATGAGACTTTCGAGGTTGTGTTGATGATCAATGGAGGATGCAAGCGCATGCATCCGATCGATGATGGGTTGTACATCCCGTTTGCTATCATGGGCGAGAAGTCGCTCTTCAGCCTCTTTGATGAGATTTTTGAGAAGGATGTGATCCTGCTCGTTTTCAGGTCTGGTTCGGTGTGTGTTCAGGACAATGGTTACACAATTGTCCGCTTTTACAGATCGAAGTTCTTTGATGTTTTTGCTCATATGGTTATGATTTAATGATAAAATACTTCGTACGCACCAAAGTCTTTGAAACGCCTCATCTCAAAATAACTAGAATCCCGAAACAGCCAGCAAGCCACCTTCAGAACTTCATTTCACGCTGTGATCAGACAAGATGTCTTTTGGTGAAGTACATCTCAAAGTTACTAAATTTCTGAGCTGAATGCAATAAAAATGTCCCATTTCATTACTATTTAGATTTTATATAAATGGAACTAAAACAAAGCGTATGTGCTCTACTATTTCGGAAATGTAACAATCCGACAAAATTTGCGTTTTAGGAAAAAATCGAATATGCTACGAACTGTTTTGGGCTTATTTATCATGTGCTTTTCTCTATCGGTCTTGGCTCAAACCAGTCCGGCCGACAGTACCGTGGTGCCTCCCTCACCGCCTCCAAAAAGTTTTGAAGAAGAAAAGACCAAAATCAGTATTCAAGGCAAGGTGTACACGGCCATCATCACTGCTGATGGGGATACACTTATCTTAGCTGATTTGGATGACTTCAGCATCACCTCCATGCGCAAATTTGAGAGTGATGAAGATTACCAAAAATACCTGAAGTTTCGACGGTATGCCCTCATCGTGTATCCGTATGCCAAAGAGGCCATCCAAATCTATCGAGAGCTCGAGTATGCCAGCCAGCACATGAACAAGAAGCAGAAGAAAAAGAAGATGAAAGAACTGGAGGAGCGACTCGAAGCCGAATTTGAGGAGCCGCTCAAAAAGCTCACCAAACTCCAAGGCAAGATCATGGTCAAAATGATCGAAAAGGAGATAGGCGTCTCCATGTACACCGTCATCAAAGAGGTGAAGGGCGGATTCAATGCCTTTTATTGGAATGCCTTCGGCAAGCTATACAGCTACGATCTCAAAGAAGGGTATAATCGAGGTACCTACCCGATCCTCGACGCCGTACTGGAAGATTTCAACCTAAGCTACCGCATCGAGAATGAGACCTCCATGAAATACATCAGCCTCGACGAACTGCGCAAGCGACGATAGGACGCTACCAAACAACAATACCCTGAATCATGAACAAAGAAAAAATAGATTACAGCAATCGTCCACCCAAGGTGACTGGTATCGGTGGCATCTTCTTTACGTCCGAAGATCCAAAGGCAACGAAGGATTGGTATGCAAGGCACCTAGGCCTCGAAGTCAATCAATGGGGGTCCAGTTTTGAATTTCGTAACGCCAATGACCCAGAGGAAATCAATTACCTACAATGGAGCCCCTTTCCAAATAATACCACCTATTTCGCACCTTCTACCAAGGGCTTTATGGTCAACTATCGGGTCCAAAACATAGAGGCGCTGGTCGATAAGCTTCGCTCTGAAGGCGTCACCATCTTGGATGAGATCGAGACCTACGAGTACGGTAAGTTCGTGCACATACTCGATCACGAAGGACACAAGATCGAACTTTGGGAGCCGCAGGACCATGTGTTCACCCAAATGGATGAAAAGACGACTAAGTAGAGAAAGTAAGCTTTATTTCTTCATAGATTACACCAGGTGCAGTTCATTAAATTGTTGTATCTCCTTTCTCATTCCTACCACCGATGGCACCTTCCCAAGTCTGCTGCTCAGAATAATATTTGTATTTTAGTGTTATCTTTGTGGAAAATTAGAGAAAATGTCTGTAAGAGTTCGATTTGCACCCAGTCCGACCGGCCCACTTCACATCGGTGGCGTTCGTACTGCACTATACAATTATCTATTCGCACAGAAGCATCAGGGCACCTTTATCCTGAGGATAGAGGATACGGATCAAAACCGGTATGTACCTGGCGCAGAAGCCTATATCATCGACTCGCTTCGGTGGTTGGGTATCATGCCTACGGAGGGACCCGGCATCGGTGGTGATCACGGACCCTACCGCCAGTCTGAGCGAAAGGAACTCTACTGGGCCTACGCCATCGAGCTGGTCAACAAAGGTCATGCGTACTACGCTTTTGATTCGGCTGAAACATTGGAGGCTGCTCGAAAAGACGAAACCGGCGCAGATACCAACTTCAAATACGGCGTACATACCCGCATGGGCATGGCCAATAGCCTTACCCTCAGCGCAGAGGAGGTACGAGCTAGAATAGATCGGGGCGAGGATTATGTGATTCGACTTCGATTTCCGGAGAATGAAACCATACACTTTCAGGATGAGGTGCGGGGCGACGTAAAATTTGATACCAACGAACTCGATGATAAAGTCATCATGAAGTCGGACGGAATGCCTACCTACCACCTAGCCAATATCGTAGATGATCACCTCATGGAGATCACCCATGTAATTCGAGGCGAAGAGTGGCTATCCAGCACGGCACACCACGTCTTCATGTATAAGTGTTTCGGCTGGGAAGCGCCTAGTTTTTCTCACCTCCCATTGCTGTTGAAGCCTACCGGAAAGGGCAAACTTAGTAAACGAGATGGCGCCCAATTTGGATTTCCCGTTTTCCCGATGGACTGGCACGATCAGCAGTCTGGGGAATACTACCCGGGATTTCGGGAGCAGGGTTTCCTGCCAGCCGCATTGCTCAATTTTCTAGCATTACTCGGATGGAGTGCCGGTACGGACCAAGAAATCTTCACCCTTCATGAGATGGCAGAGGCTTTCGAACTCCAAAAAATCGTAAAATCAGGAGCACGATTTGATTTCGAGAAAGCAAAATGGTTCAATCAGCAGTACATCATTCAGCAGGACAATGCAGTACTCGCAACCGAGCTACTACCCCTGGCTCAGAGCAAATATCCAGACACCAACATGGATTACCTTACGACCGTCTGCGGTATGATGAAAGAGCGGGTGGACCGAATCCCACAGATCATTTCGGAAGCTAGTTATCTTTTTGAGCTACCAGAAAGCATCGACCAGGACACCCTTTCCAAGAAGTACCGACCAGAGTTGTTCCCTCATTTCGTACAGATGGTGGATCACATCCTCCCCACATTGACCTGGGAGCGAGCAGAAATAGAGGTGGCCATCAAAGCATACATCGCAGCCCATCAGCTAAAAATGGGTGAGATCTTGCCTATATTCCGAATAGCACTCACAGGAACCATGAAGGGACCAGACCTCATGGACACGATCCAGCTACTCGGCCAGAAGGAAGTATCCAAGCGGGTTCACCTCCTCCTCAAAGCATAGAAACTAATCCTCGCCATACCAAAGAGGCTAGTCAAAATGAGGCCCAGCGATTCAAATATAAAATTGCCAAATTCGTTTTCTTCTCAAGCGACGGGCAGAATAAGATCAAAAACATCGACAACATGACAAAAAAGAACAATCCTCCCAAGGGATCAGAAAAGGCAGAAGTTCATGAAGAGTTGGAGGGATTTGACATTCGGGTCAATTCCTTTGGGCAGCTAGAGACTTCATTTGACATAGATAAACTCAATGCATTCCTCGATCAAAGAATCGAAAAAAAGGAGCGAAAGAAGCGGACGGATAAAAATTTATGATTTTTAGCGTATTACAAAACTGAAATTCAAATAATTATCGTAATTTTGGCCTCCCGTGATATCAGGAGAAATAGCCAGTCCACAATGGTGAAGCTGGATTTTTTGATGGCACACTGCCATTTTTTCGTGATGGACGCTCATTTTGGGAAGTTTGAAAAAATGGGAACGATTTTTGAAGGATAATCAAAGGAGTGGTTTGTATCCACAGACTACCCTGGGTCGTATAATGGTAGAAATGCTGATTTAGAGCCAAATGAGTGAAGTTGTTTTGCTTATTCAATCGATCAGGATGACAGCCACGGTAAGCGACAAACAAGCCAATTTTTCGTATCGATACACGAATCGCCACCGAATCTTGGATCAAAGAGTGTATAAAATGCAGCGTAAGGAACCAAATACACGCACAAAGGATACCTCCCATGCATTTTATCTAAAATTAGAATAACAGCACGTCCGACGTGCACACCAAATGAATAACAGATGAAACTGTTCAATTTTTTTAATCAAGAGCTCGCAGTCGACTTAGGCACGGCGAATACCTTGATCATACAGAATGATAAAGTCGTCATTGACGAGCCCTCCATCGTAGCCATCAATCGTCAGACGAATGAGATACTGGCCGTAGGTACCAAGGCGATGCAGATGCACGAAAAGACGCACGAAAATATCAAAACTGTCCGGCCGCTGAAGGATGGTGTAATCGCTGACTTTCAAGCTGCAGAGGCTTTGATACAAGGCTTGATGAATATGATGGGCGAAAAGCGACGCTTCTTTACCCATCTTAAGATGGTGATCTGCATCCCTTCAGGCATCACAGAGGTAGAGAAAAGAGCCGTATTTGACTCAGCAGACCATGTGGACTCGAAGGAGACCTACCTGATCCACGAACCGATGGCAGCAGCCTTGGGAATAGGCATCGACGTAGAGGAGCCAAATGGCAATATGATCATTGATATCGGAGGTGGTACCACAGAGATCGCCGTCATTGCACTTTCTGGAATCGTGACCGATCAATCTATTCGAGTAGCTGGTGATGAATTTACGAATGATATCATCGACTTCATGAAGCGGAAGCACAATCTCCTGATCGGTGAGCGTACGGCTGAGCAAGTAAAAATCCACGTAGGGTCTGCAATTGTGGATCTAGATAATCCACCTGATAAATTTGCGGTAAATGGTCGCGATATGCTGACAGGTATTCCAAAACAGATTTTTACCAATCACGTAGAGGTGGCTGAAGCATTGGATAAAAGCATTGCAAAAATAGAAGAAGCGGTGCTGAAAGCCCTCGAAGATACACCACCAGAGTTGGCTTCAGATATCTTTCAGACAGGTATCTACCTCACAGGAGGAGGGGCGCTTTTGAGAGGTCTCGCCAAGCGAATATCATTAAAGACTAAACTCGCCGTACACGTAGCAGATGATCCATTGAGGGCTGTAGTACGAGGTACAGGCATGGCACTCAAAAATAGCCACCGATATACCTTCTTGATTGATCGAAGAAGTATCTAAGACAAATAAACAGCCCAAATGCAGAGTATCCTATACCTCATCGTGCGTTTTGGCAGCTATTTGCTATTTGTGGTTTTACAGATCATCTGTTTTTACCTGATGATCACCTACAATAAGACACAAAGGGATATATACTTCAATACCACCAACATCTTTGCAAGTCAGATCAACGAGCGGGTGGATAAAGTACACCAGTATCTCAAATTACAGGAGATCAATGACTCACTCCAGCTCGAAAATGCACTACTGATCCAAAAATTTATTGATTTTAACATTCGGTCCAAGATCCGATTCGATGACATACAGACGATCGACACCTTTCAATATCAGATCATTCCGAGTACCATCTGTAATCAGACCTTCAGCCAAAAACACAATACCCTGACCCTTTGTAAAGGGAGCCAAGATGGCATCGAAAAAGACATGGGGGTCATCTCTCAAAATGGTGTTATGGGCATCATAAAACAGGTATCACCACACTATGCCTTGGTCCTGAGTATACTGCATCCACAGGTGCGAATCAGCTGTGCCATCAAAAGGAATGAAAGTCACGGCAGCCTCTATTGGCCTGGGCGAGATCCACGCTATATGATTTTGGACGCCATTCCGAAACACATCGAAGTAATGGTAGGTGATACTGTCATCACCAGTGGTTACTCCACCATATTTCCAAAAGGTATTCCTGTGGGCAAAGTGGATCAAGTCGATATTGAAAATGGAAGCAACAGCTATACCCTTCGCGTGCGACTCTTCAATGATCCCACCAATCAACGCTACGCCTACGTGATTCGTAATACAATGGCTACCGAACAAAAAAATCTGGAGAAAAGTATATTAGAATGAGCGCAACTGTTATAAAAAATATCATCCGCTTCGCTTTGCTGCTCCTCTTCCAGATTGGTATGGTCAAACAGGTCAAACTGTCCATTGGAAATTTTGACTACATTCACATCATGGTGTACCCGCTGGCATTAATGTTGCTTCCGATAAGTACGCCTAGGTCTGCATTATATCTGATTGCTTTTGTGTACGGGCTGATGATGGATAGTTTTTACAATTCTCCCGGCGTCCATGCATCGGCTAGTTTGTTTATGGTATTTTTTCGCATTTGGACACTGAAATTGATCGAGCCTTTTGAGGGATACGGCAGCTCAGAAAGTCCGCGTTTTGGAGCATTTGGCTTTACTTGGTTCTTAAGCTACAGCGCCATCCTTCTTTTCATTCATCACTTTTTTTATTTCTCCGTGGAGGCTTTTACTTTTGTGTACTTTTTTGATATTTTCCTCAATACGGTCTTTAGTTTTCTAGCTTCTTGGGTATTGATCCTGCTTCTGGAAGTCGTGACAGGTGGAAAGGATTGATCATAAGAAAGGATTTACTACAGAGATTTTGCCAAAACCACTCGCTACATGTACAGATCCCTTGAAAATCCTACATCGAAACCGGCAATTGTTGTACCTTTGTGAGAAGAAAAATTTTGGGGCCTGACTTGAAATCGACTTTCTAATATACCAAATGAAAGAATCACATACTAGAAAAAACATCATATTAGTTTGTTTTGTGCTTTGTGGGCTCGTGCTTATTGGCAAAACAGCCCAACTCCAAATCCTAGATAGCAAATACAGGGATCAAGCCAGAAAAGCCACCTTGCAGAATACCACCATCTATCCATCGCGTGGTTTGATCTACGACCGCAACGATAAACTCTTGGTGACGAATATTCCTCTTTACGATATTCAAGTCATACACAAGAATATGGATCCGAATATGGATACTACCTTGTTCTGTCAGCTATTGGATGTCACGAAGGAGGAGTTCGTACAGAATATCAATAAAGATTGGAAAAGCGGACAATACCACAAATCAGTGGCTTTCACCTTTCTGACAAAAATCAAGCCCGAGCAATTGGCTAAATTTCAGGAGCATATGCATAAGTTTCCCGGATTTACGCCCGTATTAAAAAATATACGAACTTATCCATTTGCCAATGCCGCCCACATACTTGGGTACCTCGGCGAGGTCAATAAAAACTTCATTCAAAATTCGCAGGGCAAATATGCAGTAGGTGATTACACAGGAATATCTGGACTCGAAAAAGCTTACGAAGACGAGCTCAAAGGCAGAAAAGGCATTCGCTACGAGCTCAAAGATAAAATGGGCAGATATGTAGGCGCCTACGAAGAGGGCCGACTGGATAGTATGGCGAGTTCAGGCTTCGACCTCAAGACCACGATCGATATTGACCTTCAAGCTTATGGCGAAAAGCTCCTTCAAAACAAAAGGGGCTCCATTGTAGCCATCGAACCTAGCACAGGAGAAATCCTAGCGATGGTCAGCTCTCCAGGGTACGACCCTAATGAACTGCGGCTAGATAGAAATAGAGGTGCAGCTTTCCAAAAACTATTGCACGATCCGCAGAAGCCCTTTTTGGATCGAAGCGTGATGGCGCTTTACCCACCTGGGTCGATTTTCAAAACGATTATGTCCCTCATTTCCATGGAGCTGGGCATCGCAGATAAGGATCGCTACATTCCGTGTAATGGGTACTATGCCCTAGACAGCAGGGGTAAGTCCGTACAGAAGTGTCACCTACACCCACCCGCTTCTAATGTAGGTTTGGCGCTTCAGTACTCGTGCAATACCTACTACTACCAGTTGATGCGAGAATTGACCAATGCTTATGGCTACCGAAATCCACAGCGAGGACTAGATACCTTGGTCAGTTACCTTAGGGACTTCGGTCTCGGGGTGAAGCTCGGTGTAGATAATAGCTATGAAAATCCAGGATTGGTCCCGAATGGGGCTTTTTATGATAGACTGTATAGGGGTATTCGCTCGGGCTGGAGAGCTACCTATATCCTTTCGATGGGCATAGGTCAGGGCGAATTGCAAGTTACCACGCTACAAATGGCTAATCTTGCCGCCATCCTCGCCAATAGGGGAAGCTATTTTACCCCCCATTTGGTAAAAGATTTCTTGAGAGCTAACCAGAAAATTGATAAAGCCTACACCTCACCGCGAAAGGTCCGAATCCATAAAAAATATTTCGAGCCTGTCATCGATGGTATGGAGCGAGCCGTACTTGGTGGTACCGCCCAGTCTGCTTATATACCAGGAATTCAGGTATGCGGGAAGACAGGAACCTCACAGAATCCACACGGAAAGGACCACTCGGTCTTTTTTGCTTTTGCACCCAAGTATAATCCGAAAATCGCCATCGCCGTATTTGTCGAAAATGCTGGTTGGGGGGCTTCGTACGCCACGCCGATTGCCAGCTTAATGATGGAGAAATACTTGAATGGCTTTATAGCGCCTGAACGTGCCTACAAAGAACAAAAAATGCTCAATACCAATCTTCTCGATGAAATCGAAGATGAGCTTTAAAACCGAAAAAATATGATCATCTCTTGTATCGTAGCTACTGCACATGGTGGCGTAATCGGCAAAGACAATGATATCCCGTGGTACCTGCCTGCAGACCTCCAATACTTCAAAAAAATAACGCTGGACCACCATGTCATCATGGGAAGGAATTGCTTCGTCTCCATCGGTAAGCCATTGCCAAAACGAACCAACATCATTCTCTCCAGGGATCCTTTTTTCATCTCGTCCAACTGTCTTGTTGCTCGAGATGTGGCTGAAGCCCTAACCATGGCTTATGAGCGAGGAGAAACTGAGGCATTCATCATTGGAGGTGGAACCATCTACCAGCAAACCCAGATGGTATGGGATCGACTCTACCTGACAGAAGTGGATCTAGAGGTAGCGGGCGATGTGTTCTTTCCTGAAATCAATCCCATCGAATGGAAACTCATCTCCGAAGAAAAACACCAGAAAGATGAGAAAAACCCCGTGGACTACACCTTCAAAGTGTTGGAGCGGATCACCGTGGACTGAATGGCAGTGAAACAAGAAAATGTTCGGCACAGGAGCGACTAAATCTAAGAAATCTATCTTTTTTTCGTGAGAAAAATATAAGATGAAAGAAAATCTGAGAATAAATACTACATTTGTAATCATAAATCAAAATCATCCAATGGTCTAATCAAAAATCCCTGCCATGCACCAAGCCCCGAATATCCGCGAACGATTACTCTATTACGTCTGGAAAACCAAAAACTTCGATCACCATACGCTTCTAACCGTAGAGGGAAAAGAGATTGAGATTCATCAATATGGTATTCATAATATGGATAGTGGTCCTGATTTTTCGAATGCCCGCCTGACCATCGATGGGGTACTATGGGTGGGGCATGTGGAGATGCACACCCGCAGCTCCGACTGGAATACACACCAGCATCAGAATGATCCTGCTTACAAAAGTGTTATTCTTCATGTCGTCTTCGATCACGATGAAGAAGTCTTCGATTGTACTGGAAGGAAGCTCCCCTGTCTCGAATTGAAGTCGAGAATTCCCAGCCACATTCTCCAAAACTACCAAATCCTTTTGCAAGCACAATCCCAGATAGCTTGTCAAAATCTATTGACCCCAGATTCCATTTCTACCTTTCAGATTTGGAAATATACCCTTGTATCTCAGCGCCTCATTCGCAAATGTGCAGAGCTCCAAGACCAACTCATCAAGTCCCATCAGGACTGGGAGACACTCCTCTATCAGCAGATCTGCAAATACCTAGGTGGTAAGGTCAATAGAGAAAACTTCCTCACCCTCGCCCAACGCTGCGATAGATCCATCCTTCAAAAAAACGGCGACGACCCTCATAAAATTCAGGCATTGCTCTTCGGAATGGCTGGATTTCTGGATGAAGAACACCGCGATATTCCTTATGCCCAAGACCTCAAGCAGACCTATGATTTCCTTCAGAAGAAATACCAACTCAAGAGCATGGATCGCTTCACTTGGAAATTTAGTCGAATGATGCCTGCAGGATTCCCTACCGTGCGGATTGCCTTGCTGAGTGCACTCCTGCACAAGCACCCACAGCTATTCGGACATATACGCGAACTGAGGCATTACGAAGACGTATATGAATGTTTCAAGGTAGAAGCGCCCGAATTTTGGAAGCAACATTATCATTTCCGCAAACAGAGCCCAAGAGCCATCAATGGTATCAGTCAAGAACTCTCACACATACTTCTAATTAATGCTGTAATCCCCATACTATTTCTCTTTGCAAAAAGTACAGACGACCTCAAACTCCAAGAGCAATGTATCGATTGGCTCGACCAGATTCCCAGCGAAAATAATCAGATCATCCGGAAAATGCGTACGATCGGATTTGTGTCAAAGTCTGCGGCAGATAGCCAGGCTTTGATCGAGCTGGATACACAGTTTTGTGCACAAAAGTACTGCGCCAGCTGTGCCATCGGGGCACAACTCATCGGCCGAAAACATGATTCCAACGATTAAGGACAAAAAATCAAGAGGGGCGGTTAGCCAACAAGGGCATTCTCTTGGCAATTGCCCTAAAGTTTCCTTACCTTTGCAGAAAATCAGTATCCATGAATCAGAAGGTGAACTTTACCGTCAATGACAAAATAGAATTTGATGCAGCGATCTTTGATGATGTCAATGCCCTACAGCTGGACGAACATGGCTACGTCCTAATTTACAAAAACAAAAAATACGATATACACTTCATAAAAAAAGACGATCAGACCCAAAAGTACCATCTGAAAATAGACGGAACAGAAGTTCAGGTAGCCGCATCCTCTGCATTAGATCTTCTAGTAAATCGGCTCGGCTTCAATAAGCCAAATACAGCATCCCTCAAAGAGGTAAAAGCCCCAATGCCCGGACTCGTACTACATCTTTTGGTCAAGGAAGGAGATCAAGTGTCTGCCGGGGATAATCTATTGATACTAGAAGCCATGAAAATGGAAAATATCATAAAGTCTCCAGTGGATGGTACCATCGAAAGCTGTAAAATTTCTAAAGGAGCTAAGGTTGAAAAAAACCAGATCTTGTTAAAATTTCAATAAATACATTACATCTAGCTCTAATACATAAGGCTGGCATAATCTTTGAGATACATGATTTGTCTCGCATAAGAGATGTTTATCCATGTATAAAATAAGAGCTATGCAACAAAAGATTTCTCCATCTCCTTTCGCTTTTCTTGGGCTATTTGGTGTGCTTTTCAGTATGTTGATCTTAGTACAGTATGCCGACTTTTCTTCTGCTATGTCAGAGAATATGTTGGAAAAAACAAGCTATCCATCCAGCACACCTGATGCGAAGTCAGAAAAGCCGCAATACTACACCGTACGCGGGGAAGTCACTGATGTGTGGGGTAGCAGTTTAGAGCAAACCAAGGTACAAATCATAGGTGGAGAGACTGCTTTTGACGTGCCCGTAGCAGAAGATGGCCAGTATGTATTGGACCAGCTCAATCCTAATAATGACTATGAGATCTCCATATCCAAGCAGGTGGAATCCGATCGCAGACTGAATGTACTCGACCTATCATTAGTCTATCATCAAGTAAAAAACAAGCGTAAGCTTACACCTGCAGCAGCCATCGCAGCGGATGTCAATCAAGATCAGAATATAGATGAATCTGACCTAAGACTACTTTCTGAAAGACTGCTAGGTGATGATCAGAATAAGGCATTGGCGTGGAAATTTTATCAGACTTCAAATCATTTGAACTTGAATAAAGCCCCACAGACACTTAGTTTAGCCGACTTATCAAAAGATCACGATAAGGCGAATTTCATGGGCGTAGCCATTGGCGATATCAAAGGCACACAGTTCAAGCCAGATCACAACCACAAGCGAACAAAAATACAACTTGAGGTCGAGGACATTCATTTTGAAGAAGGCGATATCGTGGAGGTCCCGGTCATATTGGCCAGTCAGATGAAGACAGATGCATTTCAGTTGAGCTTTATGTTTTCGGAAACTGTCCTCAGTTTTTTAGATTTTGATACCCACCTACATGCAGACATGAGCTTAGACAATGCGGATCTACTTAAATCAGGTCATGGTGATACTTGGAAAATGGTAACCGTATTAGATAGGGAGGAATTATTCATGCCACATCAAAAAATGGCGACGCTCGTCTTCCGTGCCAAAACAGCAGGAAAATTAAGTCAGTGTTTATTCTTCGGATCACAAGCACTCCCTGCCATATGGATCGAACAAGGCAAAAAGCCACAGACCTTCCAACTACAATTCAGATCAGCCGAGCAAATGGCAAAATTGCAAAACAAACCCAATCCATTCAACGACTTTACGACCCTTACATTTTCTTTACCTGAAGAAGATGTAGTGACCTATACCTTAAAAGATATCACAGGAAAAGTCTTTTGTCAAAGTAAAATTGCATGCTACCCAGGCAAAAATGAAATAACCATAAATTCTAACCAACTACAAGGACACGCAGGAATTTTTTATTGTGAACTTCAAGGCGCTATTTTCGACAAACCAAAAGTCATCCGAATGCTAAAACTGAATTAAAAGTACCCTCGTATAGTACCACGGCCGCTCATGTAATACCCAGAAGACAAGCAAAACCCCCCATCAGTGAGCCAAAATCATCTGTGGCATCTGTGTAATCTGTTAGAGGAAAAAAGTATCTGTGAAATCCGTGTAATCTGTGAGCCAAAAAGTATCTGTGGCATCTGTGTAATCTGTGAGAGAAAAAAAACATCTGTGAAATCCGTGTAATCTGTGAGCCAAAAAGTATCTGTGAAATCCGTGTAATCTGTGAGCCAAAAAAGCATCTGTGGCATCCGTGTAATCTGTGAGAGAAAAAAAACATCTGTGAAATCCGTGTAATCTGTGAGCCAAAAAAGTATCTGTGGCATCTGTGTAATCTGTGAGCCAAAAAAGTATCTGTGGCATCCGTGTAATCTG